>Ga0182021_10000778_pt1 | contig 35545 bp, 34 predicted proteins | sample 612E3MmetaG_FD_120493 | JGI IMG/M metagenome (GOLD analysis project Ga0182021, IMG submission 120493) | Permafrost microbial communities from Stordalen Mire, Sweden - 612E3M metaG (Illumina Assembly) | ecosystem: Environmental > Terrestrial > Soil > Wetlands > Permafrost | place: Sweden...
ACATCCACGCCTTCCCTCCCTTTATGGTATTTGGCCAGGAGCTCTCCCACCTTCGGTATCTTGAGATCCCGGCTGCTGGGTCTCGTAATCAGGATGCCGCCGCCAATATCGGCGAGCGTCTGCCCCGCGCGCAGTATGGCGTCGTTCATATATATCTTTGCCGCATTTATGGAGAGGGTCTCGGGCAGCATCACGCCGGAGTCCGTAGCCGTGGCCAAAGCGGCGGAGCCTGCCACAAGGCCGTAGAGGGTTTCTGCATCTACGCTCATATTGATGAGTTTGTCCTGCACGTGCGTCTTGCCGGCAACGCCGTTGTAATCGGCTATCGCCATACCTGCTCCTATGGAAAGATCGATGTAGCCGCACCGGCAGGCCGATGATGCGAAGCGCTGGAAATCGGAAAAGCGATGAACAAGGCTGGCAGTCGCCTTCCATTCACCGCAGAGGAAAACCCGCTCCCAGGGGACAAAGACGTTGTCAAAAAGGATGTGCGCGCTCTGATGCATGCCGAATGCCGCATTGCCGATATCTTCAGTCTCCATGACCATGAACTTTGCGTTGGAACACGCGGAATCGTTCACATGGATCACGCCTTTCGCGTCTCCCGGGACGGCAAAGGCGACTGCGTAAGCCTCATCGTTTGGGCCAAGGGCCGTCGTCGGCACCACGAGCCGTTCGTGGGCAATGGGCGCGCCGGACTGCTGGAGCTTCGCACCGTTGACGATGATGCCGTCCGGGGTGCGCTCGACGATCCTGACATAAAGATCGGGATCCGCCTGACGGTGCGGCGGGAGTGACCTGTCTCCTTTGGCGTCTGTGATGTTGCCGGAGACCGCCAGGTCTTTTTCCTGGCACATGGTCATGTATTTCTTGAATCTCTCATGATAGTTCGTCTGTCCCTTGCTCGCTTTATCCACATCGTGCGTCACCGACCAGAGCGCATTGATTACGGCGCCTGCGACGCAGCGTCCGCCGAAGCAGCCGCCCGTGTAGCGCATCATGGTGCGCTGCAGTTTCATCCTTCCCATGAGGTCGTCCTGCGATTTGACGATCTTGAGAAACCTGCTGATCTTTCCGGCCGTGAGATCGCTCTCGGCTGTGATCAAGCGGTGCAATTCCGGATTCAGCTCGGGATCACTGGCAAGGTCATAGGTTGCCTTAAGGGCATTCACCGCCGGTTTCATAACCGGATGGGAAGCAAAATCGGCAACCTCCTCGCCGTCGATGTAGAGGACTGTCTTCATCGCCCTTAATGTTTTCAGGTACTCTTTTCCGTTCATCATCGTCTCGTCACTCCTCAAACGCCGGACAGGCGCCTATGCATTTACCAGCCCTTAATCCACATTTCATCGTCTTCGTAGACCTTCTCGTCGTCTTTGTCGGCGTCCTCAGCATCGATCTCGATCATCCGGCCGGGATTGGCGTCTTTGAGGATCTCCCGATAGAATTCATGCTGGATGAGAAGGTTCATGATGTCGTTTGTCCCCGTCCATATCTGGATGAGACGCGCATCCCGCACCATTTTCTCGATTGGGAAGACGCTCGTGTAGCTGATCCCCCCGACGATCTGCATGGCCAGATTACATACATTCCACGCCGTATCGGTGGCGCATTTCTTTGCTTCGCTCACCATCCTGCGGGCGGTGGGCAGGCCGGCATCGACGCTCTTCGCCGCCGCAATAGTAAGGGCGCGGGCTGCATCCAGTTGCGTGATGGCATCGGCTACTTTGAAACTGACGCCCTGGAAATTTCTGATCTTCTGGCCGAAGGCCTTCCTGCGGTCGCTGTATCTCACAGCTACTTCGAGGGCGCCGCGTCCCATTCCGAGCGAGGCGCCGGCCGAGGTCATGCGTTCGGGGACCATCATCGTGTTGAAGATATTTGCGCCTTCATTGAGCCCGCCGATCAGGTTGGAAACTGGGACCTTGACATCCTTGAAAAGGAGGCGTCCTGTGCCCCCGCCCCTCGTACCGAGGAGCTTATAAAGGTATTTAGCCTCCACGCCCTCCCGATCTTTTTCAATAAGGATAAGGCTGATCCTCTCATGAGGCTTGCCCTGCGGGTTGGTGTTGCAGTAGACGATAAAAAAGTCGGCGCCGTCTGCGGCAACAACGAAACGCTTCTGTCCCTTGATGGTAAAATATCCGTCCTTCAATTCCGCGCGGGTCGTAGCTCCGAAAAAGTCCGACCCGCCGCGCGGCTCCGTGAGGGCCTCGGCGGATACCAGATCTCCCCTCAGCATCGGTCTGAGAAACTTTTCCTTCTGTTCCTCAGTCCCATAGACATTCAAGGCCTCTCCCACGATCGAGGGCATGGCGAAGGCGCAGCCGAGGGCGGTGCCGAGAACGCCGATTTCCTCGAGTGCGGCTATCTCGCCCGTCCAGGACATGCCGCGGCCGCCGTACTTCTTGGGAAATCTCAAACCGAGGAGATTCCTATTGCCCAAATCTTTGACATACTCCCGCGGGTAGCGAATCTCATCCCGGTCCATTTTTTTGAGAAGATCGGGTGACACGTTGTTCTTGACGAAATCCCGGACCTCTTGTTTCAAGGCCAGCTCTTCCTTGGTTAAGAATACATCCTGAAGCATAGCAATTCTCCTTTCGTCAAATATGATGCACCTGTAAAAAGTTCGTTTTCACACCTGCCTGCGTGTGCGGACTGCAACGGAGCCGCTGTCCTGTATAATTGGCCATGTAGAGCCAGGATTTAATTTTTTTAAGACTCCGATATGGCAGAAAAAGTACATTTTCTTCCGCGTTCGCAAGAATTAGGATTTGACACAGCCTGCGGGATGGTATAGTTTTCTTTCCGATGATTCGAGATTTCATAAATTCCAAGGGACGATCATGAAGTTGGACGACAGAGGCGATTTTGTGATTCTTCCCCTCAATTAAGGCGGACCGGAGGATATTATCCGGGTTCGCTACTGCTGCCGACCGCGTTCTCACCCTGCGATAAGCAAGGCATGATAGAAGCAAAATATTACAGAAACGGCTTGACAATTTGCCGCGTATATAATATCAAGAAACGCACGGTAAGTAAATGTTACTTACCATCCGCTTCTTAGTGTATCTCGTCTCGATACGGGATGATTGCTCGTTAACAACCCTTGACACATTGCCTGAGATCTATACTTCAGTTTGTTTTGAAAGTCAAACCGTGGCGTCTAATTATCAGAAATTTCCGAATAAGAATTCCCGTTCCGTTCATTATGGCCATAAATTATTGGTGAATATCGAAGTGCTGGACCGGCACAGGCGCATTGGTGCGCGGCTTGCTGCCGCTAATATATGAAATGGCTGAAGATAATTTCATTGCCAATATCTAATCTTTAATCGAAGAAGGGGAGGATGAGAATGGATTTCAATCTGAGTGATGAACATCGGATGTTGAGGGACAGCATTGCCAATTTTGCGGAGAAGGAATTGAAACCCATTGCCGAAGAGATCGACCGTGAAGACCACTGGCCGGAAGGGCTCTGGCAGAAGCTCGGTGACCTGGGAATTATGGGAATTACCGTAGACCCTCTCTATGGAGGGGCGGGCGCTGATATTCTGTCGGCCGCTTTGGTTTGTGAAGAACTGGCGAAGGCATCCGCAGCGGTCGCGCTGTCCTGGGGGGCCCATGCGAACCTCTGCTGCAACAACCTGAACAGCCATGCCAGCGACGCGCAAAAGAGAAAATACCTCCCTCCCCTCTGTACGGGTCAGCACATCGGCGCCCTCGGACTGACGGAACCCAATGCCGGCTCCGACGCGGTGAATATTCAGACGACGGCGCGACGAGACGGGGATCATTACGTAGTCAACGGAACCAAGATGTTCATCACCAACGGACCTATAGCCGACACCATCGTGCTCTACACAAAGACCGACAAAGGGTCCGGCGCCAAGGGGATTACCGCATTTATCCTCGATACGAAATTTCCCGGGTTTTCCGTCTCCAAGAAATTGAACAAGGTCGGCAACCGGGGATCGGCGACGGGCGAGCTGATATTTCAGGACTGCATGATCCCCGCGGACAATATCATCGGCCAGGAGAACAAGGGCATCGCGGTGATGATGGGGGGATTGGATGTAGAGCGGGCATTTTTCGGGACCTACGCACTGGGTATCGCCGAGGCCGCCTTCGCCGAATCGATTAAGTATGCGAAGGAAAGGGTGCAGTTCGGAAAACCGATAGCGTCGTTCCAGATGATACAGGAGAAACTCGCGGATATGTACACGGGGATCGAGGCCGCGCGCCTGCTCTGTTACAAGGCGGCGATTCTCGCCGATGCGGCGAAGAAGGGCGGAAAGGGAACGGAAGTCCATCAGATTTCCGCTGCCGCTATTCTGTATACGGCCGAGATGGCCTGCAGGGTCTGTGAAGAGGCCGTTCAGATTCACGGAGGATACGGGTATTGCCTGGAGTATCCGGTGCAGCGGTTCTGGCGTGATGCAAAGCTCGGGACCATCGGGGCGGGAACATCCGAGATCAGAAGACTGATCGTGGCGCGGGAAATTTTAGGCATGTAAGGCCGGCCGTTTATAATAGTTTCAAGGAGGGAACAGGGAGGTGCGTCCGTGGAGAAAAATTATTTTGAGGACTACACAGTGGGTGAGGGATTTGTATCACCTGGAAGGACGATCACGGAGACGGACATCGTTTTGTTTTCGGCCTTCACCGGAGACTGGCATCCCCTGCACACCGATGTGGAATACGCTGCAAAGACGCCCTTCAAGGGGAGGATCGCCCACGGCATGCTGGGTCTCGTCGTCGGTATGGCCTTGCCCTTCCGCCTCGGGCCTCATGTAGTTCTCCCCAAGAGCTTTATTGCATTTTACGGCATGGAGAACGTACGCTTTACAGGGCCCGTGAAGATCGGCGATACCATTCGTTGCGAGGTGAAGATAAAAAGTCTTACGGCGAAAGATGCAAAGAGGGGGATTGTCGAGGCGGAGAACATAATCAAGAATCAACGCAACGAGGATGTTATTGTTTATACGACTAAGATCCTTGTTGGAAGGAAATCATAAAATAGAGAGAAAGGATATGAAGGTATGGCGAAACAAGTTGCTATTGTAGCGGTTGCGCAGAATGCCGGAGCCGAATCGAAAGACAACTTCTACGACCAGGCCTACGCGGTCACGAAGGAGGTCTTGGATAAGGCGGGAATGACGAGGGACGATATCGGCACTGTCATCAGTGCGTCGTCCGACGTCTTTCACGGCGGCATCTCCTGCGCCAATTCTTACTATTGGGAAACAACGGGCGCCTTCCTGAAGAACGCCTCACGTCAGGACGGAGAATCCCTTTTCGCCCTGTTTTACGGCGCGATGCGGATCATGACCGGGCATTATGATACGGCCCTGGTCATCGGCCTGTGCAAGGGATCTGAAAACCCTTCCAACGATACATGCACGCTCATGTACGCCGATCCCTTTTATCAAAGAGGCGTCGGACTGACGGAGACGATGGCGGCGGCCTTGCAGATGAGGCTATACATGGAACGATACGGCGTCACGGAAGAGCAGTGCGCCAAGGTGGCTGTGAAGAATCTCGGAAACGGCCTCCGAAACCCCTATGCCCATAAGAAGGGGCGCTATACGGTCGATGATATCCTCGGGTCGGAAAGACTGATCGATCCTTTGACCGCACTTCAGGTAGCGCCGAAATCTGAGGGAATGGTAGCGCTCATTCTCGCCTCGGCGAAAAAAGCGAAAGAAGTAGCCGACAAACCCGTATGGATCAAGGGTTTCGGAAGCTCTCTCGATAATTATTATGTCGGTGACCGCGACCTCTTGAACGGTCAATTGAAAAATGCAGCAGACAGGGCCTACAAGATGGCGGGGATTACTGATCCGGAGAAGAAGATCGACGTCGCGGAAATCACGGAGCCTTACGCCTTCCAGGAACTGATGTGGTATGAAGGGTTGGGATTTTGCAAAGAAGGAGAGGGCGGTCGTCTAATGGACAGCGGCTTCACCGGGATGAATGGACGGATACCTGTCAATCCCTCCGGCGGCGTCCTTGCCAACAATCCCTATGTGTCGAGAGGACTCCAGCGCGTCGTGGAGGCTGTTCTACAAATCAGAGGCGAGGCCGGAGAGAAGCAGGTTCCCAAGACTGTAAAGACGGCCTTAGCGCACGGTACTCATGGCTATGCCGGCCAGTGTCACGCCGTGGCCATTTTGGGCAGATAGGGGGTGGAGCATATGGGACGACCAGTAGCCATAATAGGTGTAGGACAGACGAAACACGGAAGAAGAATGGATGTCAGTTATCCGGAGCTTGTTAGAGAAGCCGTCGTGGCTGTATTTAATGAAACGGGACTGACGCCAAATGATATAGACGGAGTTGTATCCGGCACCATGCCTTCCATGATGGAGGGGATTGCCCTGACCCATTTCTATTTTGCCGATGCGATGCAGGCCGCGGGAAAGCCAATCATGAAGACGGAAACCTGCGGATCGACAGGCGTCTCCATCGCCCATACGGCCTATTACTGGGTAGCATCGGGCATGGCCGATCTTGTCCTGGCCGTGGGTCATGAAAAGATGAACGAGGGGAACAGCCAGGCGACCATGACGACGGTGGCTGAGCCATTCTATCAGAGGTATTTCATATCCGGCGCGCCGGGTGTTTTTTCCATGCAGTCCCAGATGTGGATGGACCGCTATAATATACCGGAAGAGAAAATAAGAGACGCCGCAGCCTTCATATCGGTTACGCATCATGACGACGCCTTCGACAATCCTTACGCGCACATCAAGATGAAGGTCACCATGGACGAGGTAAAGAATGCGCGGATCATCACCTATCCGGTTCGCCTCCTCGATGTATGCCCGAACTCGGACGGCGCCTGCGCGGTCATCTTCGCCTCCAAGGATATGGTGAAGAAACTGGGGCGAAAGCCGGCATGGGTCAAGGGCGTCGGCTACCGGGGTGAAGAGTATTTCTTTGGCGACAGTGATAAGGTGGTATGGGAAAGCGCGATCCAGGCGGCAAAGCAGGCCTATGACCAGGCAGGAATTAAGAACCCGCGTAAGGAACTGGATGTGGCGGAGGTCTATAATCCGTTCACCTTCCAGGAGATGCTCTTTTATGAATGCTTCGGGTTTTGCGAACCGGGAGAATCCCCGGACATGGTGTTGAAAGGAACCTTCACAAGGAAAGGGGAACTCCCCTGTGATCCTTCCGGCGGTACCTTGTGCACGAACCCCATCGGGGCGACGGGTCTCATACGGGTTGCCGAGGCGGCCCTGCAGGTGACGGGCAAGGCCGGAGATCATCAGATACCCAAGGCGAAATTGGCGCTCTCTCATGCGATGGGCGGCGTGGACCAATTCAACGGAATTATGATTCTCGGATCAAAGCTATAGGAAATATGGAGGAAGATATGGAAGCGAAAGAATACAAGACAATAAAAACAGAAATACGTCTGCCGTATGAACTCGCATACGGCGCCACGTGGACACGCTTTTTCGAAGGTCTCAAAAATAAGACCATCTATGGAACGAAATGCACGAAGTGTGGACGTATCCTCGTTCCTGCCCGCAGTTTTTGCCCGCGCTGCTTCGTTGACGCCGATCAGTGGGTGGAGGTCTCCCAGGTAGGGACTTTAATTGCCTGGTGCTACACGAATTATAAATACTTCGGGATGCCTACGGAGCCTCCTTTTATCGGGTCGCTCATCAGGTTGAACGGAACGGACGTAAATTTTCTCCATCTCATGGGGGGTTTCGATCTCAACAATTTCGATGAGGTGAAGAAAATAATAAAGAGCGGTATGAAGGTGGAAGCGGTCTGGAGCGATGACAGAAAAGGACACATCATGGACATCAAGTACTTCAGGCCTCTGTAGTGCAGGCGGTCTTTCGAACTTTTTTGGTCAGCAACATGTGTGTGCATGAAGAGAAATCGTAAGAAAGGTGGTGATTGCGCAAAGAACGGTCAGAGATGGCGGGGCAGGATAAAGGGAAACCTTACGGATACAGAATAACAGAGAAAAAAGGGGGAATACTATGAGTTGGCAGGACTACTATAAGAGTCATGTAATGTCGGCGCAGGACGCGGCGAAGATCCTTCAGTCAGGAGATTGTTTCTGGTTCCCGCTGTTGATGGGCCAGCCGTCCATGCTCATTCCGGACGCGATTGCAGACAGAAAAGATGAACTCAAGGATGTGGAATGGATCACGTGCCTGACCCTGAGGCCTTACAAGCTTTTCAAGCCGGAATACCGGGACACGTTCACATTTCTCAGTGGATTTTACAGCACCCCGCATATGCAGCAGATGGCCGCCTCGGAATGGGCGAACTTTATTCCATACCAGAGTTCCGACGCCGGGCGAAAATACGAGCACAGAAAACGCATCTACAAACGACGGACGGGCATCGTCACCCAGGTCACCCCACCGGATGAACACGGATACGTCAATCTTGGTCTGGACACCTTCTATACAGAAGCCGTTATGGACCAGAGCGAGTGGGTGATTGCCGAAGTAAATCCGAATATGCCGAGAACCTACGGCCAGACGAACTTCCACGTCTCAAGGTTCACCGCTTTTGTCGAAAACCCCAACCCCATTATCGCCGTCCCCACGCCTCCGGCGACGGACCTCGAGGTTAAAATGGCCGAAAATGTTGTGGCTCTCCTGAAGGACAGGGACTGCATCCAGGTTGGCATCGGAGCCGTTCCCGCCATGATCAGCAAGCTTCTTGAAAATTCGGGCCTTAAAGACCTGGGCATTCATACGGAAATGATGCCGGCGGGGACCCACAAGCTTGTTGAAAAGGGTGTTGTCACCTGCAAGTACAAGAAGGTCAATCCCGGCAAGATCGTTCTGGCCTTTACCCTGGGCGATAAGGAACTCTATGACTGGATAGGGAACAACCCCATGTGCGAGTTCCGGCCTACCTCCTATGCCAACTATATCCCCGTGATCGCCCAGGAGGACAACATCGTAGCCATCAACGGGTCAATCGAGGTGGATCTCACCGGTCAGATTGTCTCGGAGTCCGTCGGCAATATCATAAGATCGGGGACCGGCGGCCAACTCGATTTTGTGATTGGCGCTTTCTGGTCCAAGGGCGGCCGGGCGATCAATCTGGTGCCCGCCACGACCATGAACGACACCGTATCACGCATCGTTCCCTACATTGCACAGGGGGCTCGCGTGACGGTTCCCCGCCATTATGCAGGATATGTGGTTACAGAATACGGCGCTGCTGATCTCTACGGACGGTCAGAACCGGAACGGGCCGTGGAGCTGATCAAAATCGCCCACCCGAAATTCCGGGAAGAACTGGAAAAGGGTGGCCGCGAGCGGGGACTGATAAAGAAAAAGATTTTTTAATCTTTTAACAGGAAAAAAAGAGGCATCCGCCTGCGGATGCCTCTTTCCATTTTATTTCCATCTCATGGAGTTCACGAGCGCAGAGGGAGGGTATATGCATCTGGAATTTACGGAAGAACAAAAAATGCTTCGCGAGAGCGTTAAGACATTCGCGGAAAAAGAAGTCGCGCCCCTCGCTTATGAAATAGACCGGGAGGAAAGATTTCCGAGCGAAAGCTTCAAAAGACTGGCGGAGATGGGTTTGTTGGGCGTTACCGTTCCCGCCGAGTATGGCGGCGCCGGGGCTGGCTATACGGAGATGTGCATTATCGGCGAGGAGCTCGGTGTGGTATGCTGTTCCACTTCCGCGACCTGGGGGGCGCACGCGGATCTATGCGTCGATAATATCCGCCGCAATGCCAATCATGCACAGAAGAAGAAATATCTGCCGCCCCTGTGTGAGGGAAGCAGGATCGGCGGCCTCGCCATGACGGAACCGTCTTCCGGATCGGATGTCCTCTCCATGAAGTTGCGGGCGGAAAGAAGAGGCGATTCTTTCCGCCTGAACGGATCGAAGATATTTATCAGCAACGGTCCGGTGGGAGATATCTTTGTGATTTACGCAAAAACAGCTCCGGAGAAGGGCGCGCATGGGGTCTCGGCATTTATTGTGGAGAAGGAATTCCCTGGCTTTTCGCGGGGAAAGAAATTCGAGAAGATGGGATGGCGCGGATCGCCCACGGGTGAGTTGGTTTTCGCGGATTGCCTCGTCCCGGCGGAGAATCTCTTGGGAGAGGAGAATAAAGGCGCTGACGTTCTCATGAGCGGACTCAACACGGAAAGGATTCTCCTTGGCGCCCTGTCCCTCGGCATCTCCAGAGGGGCTTTCGAATGTGCCCTCAAGTACGCGAAGGAGAGGATTCAGTTTGGAAAGCCCATCGCCGCGTTTCAATTGATCCAGAGCAAGCTTGCCGATATGTCGATGGAAATTGAACTCTCCAGATTGATCACCTACCGGGGCGCGGCAATGGCGGATCGGGGTCTTACGCGGGAGTTGAACCTGATTGCAGCTTATGCGAAACTCTTCACATCTGAAGTCGCGATGAGAGTAACGACGGAAGCCGTGCAAATCCTGGGCGGCTATGGGTACATGAAAGAATTTCCCGTAGAACGGATGATGCGGGATGCGAAATTGCAGACGATCGGCGGAGGGACGTCCGAGATTCAACGACTCATCATCGCAAGAGAGATATTGAGTGCAAAATAGAAGGGAAGGCCATGGCTAAGATTCTTGCGTTCCGAAGACCGGAAGAGAATTGTACGAACTGCTGGTATCACAGACCCCATCGCAGTAATCATAAAGATCAAGCCGTCTCTCCTGTAGGTTATTGCCGGCATCCTGATCGTGCGAAGAATTCCGATCCCGCGCATCCCGCGAGAAAAGAGCTGCTTCTGCCATGCGACCCCGGCAACTGGTGTTCCAAATACGTCAACGCGGATTCATCCGCGATGAAAAAATTGCAGTTCGTGTCGGGGATAAAGTTCGTCCTCATGTGCACGCAGCAGCGCCTGAAAAGCCATGCTGAGCCATTAGAGAAGGCGGATGAGTATAGAGAGCTGGTGGACCAATTCTACACGGAGTACAAGAAGCAGATGACAATCAATCAGTACAAAGCTGCAAAGAGAGACCAGAAACATTTTGTTGCCTTGATTGAAGAGGCTCTCGAGTATTATAAAAAAGAGAGCAAGAACCGAAAACCTTAAAAAGCATTGCCGTCAAAGCAGCCAAGATGCGCACTCCATACCGCGGTCATTTCCCCTTGACACACAACCCACTTTTCCGTAGACTTCCCACAAGCGCAAGAAGAGTTCCTGTCAGAGATAAATCGTTGAGCTTCGTCTGGATGTGAGAATGTCTGAAAGATATCTTTTCGTATCCGCGAAAGCGAGGATAAAAAGATGTCCCCTTTTTTAAGCAAATTTTTCTCGAAGCTGGCCGGAAAACAATCTCCCAAAAGCATGAGTCCGGAAAAGAAAATGATGATGGACGGACAAGGTACGATGACCTATCCGGGCGGGATGAATTATGTGGGGGAATGGAAAGACGGGAAATGGGACGGACAGGGAACGCTGAGCTATCCCGGTGGTTTGCGCTATTCCGGTGAATGGAAGAGCAACAAGATGGACGGTCAGGGAACAATGACCTTTCCGGACGGTGCACAATATATAGGCCAATTCAAGAATGGAGAATTCAGCGGCCAAGGGGCCATGATTTTTTCCAATGGGAAGAATTATACCGGTGAATGGCGGGATGGCGAACCCAACGGCCAGGGGTCAATGGCTTTCCCGGACAACTCCAAATATATAGGCCAGTTCAAGAATGGCAAATTCAACGGGCAGGGAACCATGACCTTTCCCGACGGCAAGACTTATGTGGGGCAATTCAAAAACGATTTGTTTCATGGGCACGGGACGATTTCCGATGATGACGGTATGCATTATGTCGGTGAGTGGAGAGATAACAAGAGAGAGGGGAGGGGCGTTCTGACCTTTCAGGACGGCAGATCCTATACAGGGCAATTCAAGGATAATGAGATCAACGGAGAGGGCGTTCTCACCGAGCCCAGCGGCAAGAGATATACGGGTCAGTTCAAAGACGGCAAGAAGAATGGACGCGGGACTCTGACGCTGCCCGATGGCACCGAATATGTTTGCGAATGGAAGAACGACGGGATGAGCGGGAAGGGCATGATAAAGTTCTCCGATGGGAGGACATACGAGGGACAGTTCAAAGACGACAAAATGAACGGGCAGGGCGTGCTGACTTTTTCCGATGGAAGGAAATACACAGGCCAATTTAAGGACGGTGTTTTGGAAGGACAGGGGTCTGCCTCATTTCCAGATGGCAGGACGTATGTGGGTCAGTGGAAGAACGGTCTCTTCGACGGGCAGGGGACTATAACCTACCCTGACGGGGGCGAATATGTAGGCCAGTTTGAGAGCGGCATGCTGCAGGGACAAGGGACCATGACCCGGCCGGACGGGCAATATGTGGGTCAATATAAGAGCGGCAAGAAAAACGGACAGGGGACGATAAACTTTGCCAACGGCGCAAAGTACGTGGGTCAGTTCAGAAACGACGAGTATCACGGACAGGGGACGTTGACGCTTCCCACCGGCGAGAAATACGTCGGCGAGTGGAAGGACGGCAAGTTCATGGAAGTTAACTGATTAAGAGAGAGCCTCACCTGCTTGCCGGAACAGTTTCTTGGATGCCAGACGCTATCGGCGTCTAAGGGCGAAACAGATTATTGGCTCTAAGAAAAATATAGTGATTTACTCCCGGGCCTTCGTATAGCCCGCCTTTATAGCCTCTCTCTCGGAATTGAATATTACCTGATGATATGCCTTTACTTTGTGGTAATATTTCATGCCGGGTAGGTGATATCTCTTGCTGTCGCTGTTTCCGATGACCTTCGCTTTACCCTGCGCAGGCGGAATCTTCGGAGCCAGGGCGGCAAATTCCTTGGCACTGTCCCCGCGCTTCACCTCGGGCTTCAAAGGTAGAGGAGGCGCAGAAGGCTTCTGAGCGTGATGTTCCGCCAAACTGCCGGCGGCCTGGCCGGGTGAAGGTCCAGTCTTCCTGGAGGCCACAGAGGGCATGGGTACGGTTCTTTCACGGGGAATCTCCTTCCTGACATCCTTCGACGCAGGCGCCTCTCCACTCTCACGCGCGTCATTCTTAGTCGTCGTTATATGGACATAAAGGGAGAAGAAAACAAGGGCCCAAAGGATGATGCTTGACCAGAAAACGACCTGGAAGGAAGGCTTCCTGAAAAGACTCTTCTCGGCTCTTATTTGCTTGTAAGATGCATTTCCCGAGGAGAAAAGGGACAATTGAGGCAAGTCTTTGGTTTGATTGGTGGGATCATATTGCATCTTATAACGGTGCAGAACGTCTTTCTTGTTTAATTTCAAATGCGCGGCATATTTCCTTAAATATCTCATGCTCATCTCGGACCGGGGGATGACATGGAAATTATCTTCCTCCAATGCCTTGATCAGAGGAACGCTTATGCCCGTGGCCTGGGCAATATCCTCGAGCGAAATAAGGTGTGATTCCCGCTTCCTTCTTAAATACTGACCAAGGGTCTCTCTCATCAATCACCAAGGTTCGCAATGAATTATTCTTGTGGATGCACTTTTTGACAGACTTAAGTATAGTAAGAATGAAATTACGTGTCAAAAGAAAAAAGGTCCTGACGAAGCTTTTCTTGCCGGAGCGCGGCATCCGGAAAATTTCCTGCAAAAAATCTAAAGAAGTATAGGTAAAAATATGGTAAGGAGACTGCTGACAGGTCGAATTCACCATCACGGTTATTGCAAGTAACATCATTAGTTTCATTTCCCAAATCGTTGCGAAAACGGTTCCAGGACGTGCCCTGGATTCACACGACTGATTTTCTAAAGAGGGTCAGGAAAAAAGGGAGGGAATAGAGTATGGCAGATAACTGGAAACCTTTGACGGACAAGGAAAAGGCAAGGTACCACACCTTGGATAAGGAGAATGTCGAATTCCTGATGGATCGGTACAACAGGGTCAACAGGTGGGTCATTGCAGACATGATCCGGCGCAGCAGCTACCACTATCCTGACAAGAAGGCCTTGATCTTCCAGGATAAGACGCTCACCTACACCCAGCTTGAAGACGAGTGCAACCGGACGGCCAACGCGCTCGCGGCACTGGGTATAAAGAAGTACGACCGTGTCGCCATACTGGCTCATAACACGATTCACCACGTCTTGACGTGGCTTGGATGCGCCAAGATAGGCGCCGTCTACCTGGCGATCAATTATCTCTTGCGGGGAAAGGATATCTCCTACTGCATAAACCACTCGGAGAGCAAGGTCTTTATCGTAGAGGACAGCCTCTATGACCTGGTGAAGGATGTCCTCAATGATATGCCCACCGTTAAGACATGGATATGGTCCAATCAGGGCGCCGGCAAACCCCCTGTCAATGATCTCTTCCGGGATTTTGATGCGTGGTACAAGAAATATCCCACAGAAGAACCTCCCGCAATCCTTCATATCGAGGACCCCGTGCAGATGACCTATACGAGCGGCACGGAGACGCTTCCGAAAGGCGTTATCATCAGCAATCAGGCATTGATGGCCCAATATATGGGGGCTATCATTGACGGGCAGTATGATGAGGACGACGTCTCTGTCAATGCCCTTCCCATATATCACTGCGCGCAGCGTGACGTGTTTATGAACCCGATCTTCTGGGTCGGAGGGACAAATATTTTAATTGCTCCTGATATCGGTCAGATCCTCAAAAATATTGCCGACTACAAAGCTACGCTCTTCTTTGCACCGCCGACCGTCTGGATCGGAATCTTGAGGCATCCCGACTTCAGCAAATATGACATCTCCAGTCTGAAAAAATGTTACTATGGCGCATCTATCATGCCCGTAGAGGTGCTGAAAGAGCTCATGGAGCGGTTGCCCGGCACCAGAATCTACAACTATTACGGCCAGACTGAACTTGCGCCGTACCATACGATTCTTAAGGCGAAGGATGCATTGAGCAAACTGGGTTCCGCAGGCATGGGCGGTCTCAACATGGAGACAAGACTCGAAGACGACGCGTTTAAGCCCATCGACAAACAGGGTATCCCCGGAGAGATATGCGGGAAGGGTCCCCATGCCTTAACCATGTACTTCAAGGATCCGGAGAAGACGGAAGAGGCGATGAAGGGGGGTTGGTTCCACTCCGGCGATGTCGGAGTTATGGATGAGGACAGATACATAACGGTTGCCGATCGGAAGAAAGACATGATCAAAACGGGCGGCGAAAATGTCCCGACGCGGGAAGTGGAAGAGGCCATATACCTGGATAAGAGAGTTCAGGAGGTCGCCGTCATCGGCTTGCCGCATCCCAAATGGGTTGAGGCGGTAACAGCAGTGGTCGTTCCCAAGAAGGGTGAGACAATTACGGAACAGGAAATAATGGAACACTGCAAGAAGGAACTTGCCCGGTTCAAGTGTCCCCAAAAGGTAATCTTCCTCGACGCGCTTCCCAAGACGCCGACAGGAAAGATCCTCAAGAGGGAAATGCGCGTGTCCTATAAAGAGATTTTTGCCGGCAAATAATATCAGGTGATTCACCAGCAGTATTGCGCTGTGTAGATGTTTGCACAGGTCAGAAAATATTATCATAAGAAAGGAAGACGGGTATGGAGATTAAGAATGTTTGCGTTTTAGGAGCCGGTTTGATGGGGAGCGGCATTGCACAGGTGTGCGCCCAGGCAGGTTTTCAGGTTGCCCTGAGGGACATAGAGCAGAGGTTCGTTGATGCAGGGATGAATACGATTAGGAAGAACCTGAGCCGCGACGTGGAAAAGGGGAAAAAGACCCAGGAAAATATGGACGCAATTTTGGGCAGAATAAAGCCGACCCTCGACCTCAAAGAGGCAGCAGGCAAGGCGGATGTCGTCGTAGAGGTCGTCATCGAGGTGATGAATGTCAAGAAGCAGGTATATAAGGAGCTGGAACAGACAGTGCCGGCACACTGCCTGTTTTTCAGCAACACCTCCGGCCTCTCCATCACGGAGATGGCGGCTATCACGAAGCGGCCGGAGAGGTTTATCGGGACCCATTTCTTCAATCCCGTACCGGTGATGCGCCTCCTCGAGATCATCAGAGGCTACGAAACATCCGATGAGACCCTTGCGATTGCCAAGGAATGGGGGAAAAAGATCGGTAAGGAAGTTATCGTTGTAAAGGAAGCCCCCGCCTTTGCGGTGAACAGAATTCTTTGTATCATGCTTAACGAGGCCTTTTTTGCCCTCGATGAAGGCATAGCCAGCGCAGAGGATATAGACAAGGGCATGATGCTGGGCTGCAATCATCCCATCGGTCCCCTAGCTCTGTCAGACCTTGTGGGTAATGAGACCCTGCTTCACGTCATGGAGGGTCTGCACAGGGAACTCGGCGATAAATACCGCCCTGCGCCCCTGCTGGTGAAGCTGGTCAGGGCAGGACGCTTTGGAAGAAAAACGGGCAAAGGGGTTTATGATTACTCGAAAAAATAGACGTTTCTATTAATGGACAGGGACTGATATCAAGAGAGTGAGAGGAAGATCATGAAAGACGTTTTTATCGTCAGCGCCGTGAGGACGCCTATCGGCAGGCAGAATGGCTATCTGAGGAACTGGACGGCCCCGGAACTTCTGGGCGCCGTGCTGGATGAAGCTGTCCGCAGGATTGATCTTGATCCCGCGACCGTGGATGATGTGATTACCGGCACGGTATATCAGATAGGCGAGCAGGGCTTCACCCTGGCGCGCATGGGGGTGTTGGCCTCAAAACTACCCATGACAGTCCCGGGTGTCTCCGTGAACCGCCAGTGCGGAAGCAGCCTCACGGCGGTACAGCTCGCGCACGGCATGATTGCTTCCGGGACGATGGACGTCGTGATCGCGAGCGGATGCGAGCTCCTGACCAAGTATGGGATGTTTTCTGATTTGAACGGCACCTTATATACGGGGAAGCCTATGGGTAATCCCTTCGGGGCTTTCTATACAAGGAAGTATGGCAAACCCGATCAGATCGCAGCCGCACAGATGATCGCTGACAAGTGGGCGATCTCGCGCGACGAGTGTCATGAGTTTGCCATAGCAAGCCACAGAAAGGCCCATGCGGCAACTGTAAATGGATATTTCAAGAATGAGATTCTGCCCATGAAGGGTGTAGATAAAGACGGCGACGAGATCGTGAGGGATACGGACGAACCCATCAGGCCGGATACAACCCAGGAGAGTCTTTATGCCCTCAAGGTTCTCCCTAATACCAAGTGGATAACTGCAGGCATATCGAGCACCATCACTGATGGCGCGTCTGCCGTAGTTCTCATGAGCGAAGAGAAGGTGAAGGAGCTGAAGCTGAACCCCCTTGTCCGCATCGTAGCAAGCGCCGTCGTCGGATCCAATCCGGAGATCATGCTGACAGGTCCCATCTATGTTACGCCCAAGGTTCTCACGAAGGCCGGCCTCTCTATGGCCGATATCGATATCTTTGAAATCAATGAGGCCTTTGCGCCCATACCGCTTGCCTGGACGAAGGAGCTCAAGGCTGATCAGCGTAAACTCAATGTGAACGGAGGCGCCCTTGCCCTCGGCCATCCTGTCGGCAATTCCGGTTGCCGCCTGACTGTTACGGCAATCTACGAGCTGATGCGGCGAAAGGCCCGCTACGCCCTTGTTTCGCTGTGTACGGGCGGGGGAATGGCTCCGGCGACCATCTTTGAGAGGGTCTAAGGCAAGGTTCGAAGAAATCGGAGCCCCGTTTTGTAAAACGAGCGGGGCTTCATATTTTGGAAAGAGTTAAGTGAATTCGGTAGCGAGCGCAAACACCCTCGCTTGCTGCGGGGTAAGCGAACGAATGACGAACAATAATGTTCCTTGAGAATCGAAGATTTTCCGCAGCTTGCTGCGGAGAGCTTCAATTTTTACAGTGTTTCTTTTCTAAGGCAGGAGCGAAGGATATGAAGCCATTTACGAATCTGTCCGTTTCCGTTTTATCGTTGATTGCCTTCGCGCATCTCCTTCGCGTTCTCTTCGGATGGGACGTCATTATCAACGGCCTTCACATTCCCTTATGGGCGAGCGCTATAGCAATCGTATTTTTCGCAGGGATTGCATGCATGCTCTGGCGCGAATCGCACATAAGAAAATAAAACGCCGTATCCGCTGTCCTTGGGTAGGAGGGATTGCTCAAGCGCCGTATTTCTTATATGCAGCCGGGAGAAATACGCAGAGAACCAAAGGCTACCGATCACAGCCGCAAACGAACCCCTGTAAATACCTGCCGAATAAAATTATTCTGGTACGTCCTTTTTGCCTTTGCTGTAGAAGTCTGTCAGAAACACCGTATCTTTTGGAGAAAGATCAAAACGCATGACTGCTTCATTGATAAGTTTCTGAACGGACTTGTTCGGATCATCGAGCAGTTTATCAGAAATCCATTTTACAGCTTTGCGAATAGCTTCTCCTTCGGGCATAATCGTGGCCATGGTCCATTCTCCTCACATTACTTAATTTGGTTAATATCTTCATTTTTGTCTGTCATGCTCATTCTCGTTCCCTCCCGTGGCTTTCCAATAGAAAGCTATGACAAGAAATACAGTCACAACAAGTACGAAAGGTATGATATAGCGATTTGAATATGCGGAAACGCGATGCCATTTCTCGCCGAGAAAGAATCCAAGATTCATAAAAACAATCGTCCAGAGCGCCGCCCCTGAATAGGCAAAGGTGGCAAACACCGGGTACGGCATAATGGATGACCCCGCGAAAATAGCCGTCAGATGTCTTACTCCTGGAATAAAATAACCGGCGAACAACGCGAATTTCCCATATCGCACGTAAAACTTCCTTGCATCTTGAATACGGTCAGGACTTACATTAAGCTTGGCGGAATATCTCTTTATTAACCGGTTTCCCAATGTCCTGCCAAGGATATAACCAAGCGTTACGCCCGATGCACTTCCCACGAAACAGACTGCAAAGGCATAGAGATAGCTTAATTTGCCTTCATAAACTAAAAAGCCTACAAATGCAATCAGAGTCTCATCAGGGAAGGGAAGGCCCAGGATTCCCAGCCCCAGCGCGACAAAGATGCCGAGATAAGAATACTTGGTGATGGTCAGGAGAAGGGCATGCATTTATGACCCACAGGCACTGTGAAGAAAAGTTGTTTTGCATTATTATAGAATAAATGTTTTCAAAAATGCGAGCTGAAATATAGATGCAAAATCCGAAAAGGGGCTGGACGGTCAGAGGAAAGATATACATCTCTGTTAATACTGTATGCCCGTAAGGCCTAGGTTTGAAACAGCCGCCGGAACATCTTCTCAAAAGAAAAGAATGGGCGAGAGTTTATCCCGCCCAAATCCGTCAAATAGTCTAAAAAATATTGAACTTAGTTCTTATAATGTCTGAACGTTATTTAATGGCATCTTTCAGTGCCTTGCCGGCAGTAAACTTGGGCACTTTCTTGGCCGCAATCTTGATCGGTTTGCCGGTCTGGGGATTTCTTCCTGTCCTTGCGGATCTTTTCGCAACGGAGAAAGTTCCAAAACCGACGAGGGTCACCTTGTCTCCTTTTTTCAGGGCCTTCTTGATTGCATCAAGGACGGAATTAACGGCGCCGACTGCCTCCACCTTGCTGCACGTTGACTTTGCAACCTCATTGATCAGATCTTCTTTGTTCATAGCATCTCCTCCCTTTTGTATTCTAATGGTCTCGATCCGCCAAAGGCGGAAACATCAGCATCTTCACATTAATGAACCCTTATAAATTCTGAGCATCAAAAAAGCAACATTAAAATGATCTTATTTCAACTTTATTCGGAATCGGTGCTAATGGACACAAAGCAGTATTCCAGCCGGAAATTTACTGCACACCCATAACTGTTGTGGTCACTCTCTTAAGGAGAGAAAAGACAGGATATCTCGAGTTTCTGCCTTAGTTGTCAGCAACTGTTTATATTAATCAGCCACGCATCTGGTGATGGCAGAAGAGTGACTACAGAACATACTGATTTTGCTTTAAAAAATATGTTTGCGTGGGATATATTAAATGACGCCTGCTCGATGATGCCTTACGGGTTGTGCATTTGCTGCGGTCCAGGTTCCGCAAGCCAATTGAATCGAAAAGCCAGATGCGCTTGGACGTGATCTTGCGAACGATCGTCCAGTGGTCATGCAGACCGCCCAGGCTCAGAAGAATGGCCCTCTTTTCTCCTTTTGCACGTTTCTCGTAAAGAAAGCTTGCCATCTCTGTCCAGAATTCACTGATACCCACATCTGTCTGCTTTTGGAAAGGTATTGCCCGGTCTATTTTTTCTCCGATAATATCTTTGAATATGCTCCCCATCACCGTTATGCTGATTCCCTGCGCGAGCGTTACGGCGAGATTCTTATTTTCTTCAAGGTAGCAAATAATCTGAGTAAACAGTTCCTGCGAATCCTCGTTACCGAGTCCCCTGACGACGCGCATGGCATTTACGATACTGTATATGCCGCAAAGCGAGTCAAGGGCGCCCTGTTCATATGGTTTAAATTTCATCCGATCACTCCTGGGAGGGTTGCTAAAAGAATTCTCCAATGCGGGATAGTATAGATCGATATTCTTTCACATTGCTCCGCACTTGAAAAGAAATCTTTTTGATTCTCTTGGAGAAGTATTATTATGTTATAATTGTTGCATAATTACACGAATGTCCAACGGGAAGACAGTTGCGAGGTCTGGGGGAACTGTGCCCTGCTTTCAAATATCTTGTTGAGCAAGGAGATTTAACGGATGATTTTATACTGGGCCAAGTGGTATCTAATATTTTCTCCTAACGGCGCCAGTATATTTATGTAATCGTCGGTCCATGACGCACTTCCGTTTAAGCCGTCATCATGACCCAGCCTCACCCAACCGCGGTTCACCAATGGTTGGAGGCGCGCAGGATTCCTCGCCAGGGCGACGCACCAGGATGCATTCTGGTAATCTCTTAATTTATCTCTTGTTGCCGGTATATTTATGGCGCCATACAGGTTTAGTCCCGCGGATGTGGATTTGATTACGGGTCTCAGTTCATAGTAGCGGTTAGAGACGTGAAAGAGGATGACCCCATCTTGTGCCAGTCTGCTGAGGTATATTTCCATGGCTTCCCGTGTCAGCAGGTGGGTCGGGATGCCGTCGCCGGTAAAGGCATCCATGTGGATAATGTCATAGTCGTGATCTGCGCCGTCTGACTTTTGCATGGAGAGTCGCCCGTCGCCGACAATGACGCGAACTTTGACCTTGCAGTCATCCAAATAAGTAAACCACTGCCGGGCAATCTTTTCGTTGTCAGGGTCTATTTCATAATAGGTGATGCGGTCGGTATCTTTTGCATACGCGGCGACAGCGCCCGATCCGAGCCCCAGTATAGCGATTCTCCGTGGGCTGTTGGTTGTTTGATAGACGTCGGCGATTCCTCCCCCGAGATAGAAGTAAGAAATCGGCGTCTGCCGCATGTCCGGATGGAGCAACTGGGCTCCGTGCAGGGTCCTGCCATGAAGCAGTTTTCTCAGTCCTCCCGGCATACCTTCGACGGACGGCTCGTCCTTAATTCGGTACGTTCCGTAAAAATTCCGATAACGGAATTTAATCGGCTCTTGCCATGCTGTCCAGGACTCCACGCCGATGACCGTGAGCATAATCGCTACGATCAGGATACGGCTGCCGAGAGCGAGAACAGAAGAGCGGGCCGGCCAGAGGACGGAAGACCTGTCACAGCACCACCAGAAGGACACGCCGAATAATGCGATGAGAATTGGATATTCAAACAGCCCTTTAAACATGTAGGGGGCGATAAGGCTGATGAAAGCCCCGCCTATCCAGCCCCCCAAGGCGATCGCGAAATAGAAATTGGTGAGATGCCCGGGGGACGGTCGACGCTCATAGAGCGTGCCGTGTGCAACCAGACAGATCATAAAGAAGGCAGCTAGATGTCCGATTATGGCGAGCCAATGCGAAGGTCCCCACAGATAAAGTATGAATGTGATGAGCAGGATTTCCGGCCATAATATTTTCAGAAACCTGGGAACGCCGCCTCTGTTAGAAAAGGTCACGATGAAGCTGCCCAGGTAAAGGGCTAAAGGGAGGACCCAGGTCAAAGGGAAAGAGCCGACTTCGAGAGCGATGAAGTTAGTGACGGCGAGAAGGAATGCGGAAGGGAGGCTGCTCAGCAGCAGCCACCGAGTATAGATTAAAGGCGTAACCTTATCCTTTCCAATTTCACTTGCGACATCTGAAGATTGGATATGCGGCCCCTTATCCGGACGGAGTTGAAACCATGCCGCCACGCAAATAATCGCATAAACAATATATGTTCCTGTCCAGACAAGGCTCTGTATTCTCAGTCCCACCAGAGGTTCGGCTATAAACGTGTAACCCAGAAGCGCAATGAGGGACCCTGCATTTGAAGCCGCATACAGCGGATATGGCTCACGGTACTCTCCTATTGAAGATCGATAGAGCCATAACTGGGCGACGACCGCCGTTGTCGAAAGGACAATGAAGGGCAGCGCTACATGCATAAACAAGATGCCGAGGATGTTGAAGAGCGGTGCGTGGGCGTCTGGTTGGGCATTGATATTCAACGGCAGATTTATCAGGGGAAGGGCAAGCAGAAGCAAATGCCAGCCTCCCATTTTCTTTGCACAGAGATGCGCATACAGATATCCGATGAGGAGCATGGCTTGATAGAACATCAGGCACGTAAGCCAGACATGGGCCGCACCCCCGAAATAAGGCGTCAGCAGTCGGCCGACAAGGGGCTCCATTCCGAAGAGGAGGAGGGCGCCGGAAAAAACCATACTCGTAAGCACTATCATAGCCAGCCTCTGGCCGGATGCGCCCGCTGTTGCTGTCGTTTTTCCCATCAAAAAAACCTGAACACCTGAAATTACTGGCGGCTCTAATATCACATAAGACAGGGAACGGCCATTAAAAATGATTGCATCGATCTTGTGCATAAGAATTTCCAAAACGCCCCCTTGAGATAAATCATGACATAGGGTAATATGCCTGCGCTTTGTCATAAAATACAGGAGGAACAACTTCATGGATTTTCGGAATCTTAAGAAACAGGACCGTGAGATCTACAAGCTGATCAAGAAGGAGGAAGAGAAGCAGCAGTATAAACTGTCAATGATCCCATCGGAAAACTTTTCCAGTCCCGCAGTGCGGGAGGCCTTATCATCAGTATTTGTGCATAAATATGCCGAGGGATATCCTCATAAGAGGTATTATGAAGGAAACCAGTTCGTGGACAATCTTGAAGAACTTTGCCAGCAGAGGGCAAGGCGGGCCTTCTCTCTCCCTGATGACTGGCATGTGAACGTGCAGCCGCTTGCGGGAGGTAATTCGAATCTGGCCGTTTATAACGGGCTTCTCGATCCGGGAGATACCATCCTGAGCATGTATCTGCCGGATGGCGGACACTTGTCGCATGGTTGGTCATTTCCCGAGAAAGATGAACAGGGATTGGGAGGGCAGGTTGAGCAGGCCATCTATCTGGGAGGCAAGAGAAAAATCAGCATCGTTTCAAAAATTTTTAAAGTGGTGCAGTACAAAGTAGAGCCCGGTTCTCGGCTCTTTGATTATAAGAAGATCATGGCTATTGCCAAGGAGTACCGCCCGAAAATGATCATCTCAGGGGGTACCGCATATCCGCGCGAAATCGATTATGACGCCCTTCACTCCATTGCGAAAGAAGTGGGCGCTTATTATCTCGCAGATATCGCCCATGAGGCCGGCCTCGTGGCAGCGGGCGCCAATAAGTCACCTGTAGGGAAAGCGGATGTGATCACTTTTACAACGCATAAAACCATTCGCGGGCCGAGGGGCGCCGTTATCCTGTGCAGAGGCGATTTGGCAGAGAGAATAGATTTCGGTGTCTTCCCGGGCTTGCAGGGGGGCCCTTTCGAACACACGATCGCTTCGCTTGCGGTTTGCCTGAAAGAGGCGTGTACGCCGGCATTTAAAAAATATGCCTTCCAGGTGGTAAAGAATGCTCAGAGGCTTGCGCAAAGGTTCATGGAGAAAGGCTACGATGTAGTTTCCGGCGGAACTGACAAGCATCTGGTGCTCATAGATATGAGAAGTAAGAAACTGTCGGGACGGAATCCTGCCAAAGCCCTTGACCAGGCGGGGATCATCATGAACCGCAATTCGGTTCCCAATGAAACCGGATCGCCAATGAACCCGTCAGGACTGCGGATGGGCACGCCGACCATCACCACGCGCGGCATGAAGGAAAAGGAGATGGATAAGATTGCCGAGTGGATTGATTATGTCATTAGAGTTGTCGGACCTGATTGTGATCTGAAGCCCGCCGAATTTGAAGAGAAAATCAAGAAAATGCCGGAGCTGCGGAAAATTGCCGCCGAAGTGAAAATCCTTTGCCGGAAATACCCCCTTAATATTTGACGGGGCTTAATCCTGCCAATTTTCGTGAAGCTCCCCGCCGGCAGGTCGGGGAGCTTCGCGGCCGGGAGTATACCATCAAATCGGGTACCATCGCCCGGTCTTCAGGAGGCCAAGACAGGGTGTGTTGCCTGTCTCAGGGTCGACAACTGCCGAGCAGCATTTCCTGCTCTGCAGGTGCCATCTGTATAACAAAACATGCCCGGAACAGAATGCAAAATAGAAATGCGGAATCTGATCACTCCCTATTATGTATAAGGCCCATCATAGCAAGCACGAGAATGGCGAAGCCGAACGCTATGTAGAGCAAAGTGATGCGATTGAGCTGTAATTCTCCCCTTTCTGTGAACAGCATGACGTTGGAGAGGTAGCTCCAGTAAATTAGAAAGCCGTAGTTGAGAAGCAGGGCCATCCTGGTGTAGCCGAAAATCAATACAAGTGTAGTGAGGGACAGAAGGGCGAGGATATGAGAAAGTGGCACCGATAGTTGTGTTGACATTAATGCCTCCATATTACTTTCCTCCTTTCCCAGATATGCTTGATCTTTGCCCCCTGATTCACTGCCAATTTTTTTGACACGATCTTTTGGTCAATAATCTAAGCCGCAGCGCTATAAAAAGCTGTGATAATGATCACACAAAAATCAATACTGATTCCTGCGGGAACATAAGAATTTGTGAACTGCATTCCAAAGGCATTTAAAAATGTGAAGGAGGGCTTTGGCAGGTATTTGGGATTCGGCAGCGCATGCCGACGATGCTGTCCCTTAAGAATCTAAGATTCTCTTATGAAAGCAGAGTGCCGATAGATTCGGCAGATGCATCTACTTTATCCATCGGTTGAAATTTAAGACATAGTGAATTCGCAAATGACTTCTTGCGGGATCTCAATACGCAAAGATGTGTTTCCGGATATTGTATGTGATAGTCTAAGAGTAGGTGTTGGTTCTATTACCGCCTACCGCGGCTGCCTCTGAATCCTCCGCCGGAATCCGACTGGTACGGTCTTGCTCTTCCGCTATCCCTGTCTTTTTTCGGCCTGGCTTCACTGACGACGATTGTATTTCCGTCAAGCTGGCCGCCGTTGAATTTTTCAATTGCCTCTTTTGCTTCCTCTTCCGAGGCCATCTCGACAAACCCGAATCCTTTGGATAGTCCGGTTAACCTGTCTTTTATAATATTTACCGATATGACTTGACCAGCCCCGGTAAAGTTTGACGTCAGATCATCTTCAGTAACCTTGCTGGACAGATTTCCGATGTATAATTTTTTGTTCATGTATCGTCTCCTTTTGGGTTACCGCAGAAAAACCTGAAGACAGAAAAAGGCACCCCGTTTAAGGTATTTATAGGGGTGCCTCTTTCTGTAAAGAACCTCTTATACAGTCTTTACATTAACAGCAGACGGACCTTTTGGACTCTGCTGGACGTCAAATTTGACGCGCTGGCCCTCAGATAACGTCCTAAAACCGCTGTCTTGAATGGCGCTGAAATGAACAAATACATCGCCGCCTTCATCATTAGCAATGAATCCGAATCCCTTCTTCTCATTAAACCACTTAACGACTCCTTCTGACATTGTTTTCATCCTCCTTTCTTAGATTTTTCAAAAGTTGGATTTCCACGTTGACAGAAAGAACAATTCACCATATCCCTTGCGAACATGATGGTCTACCTTATACTGCAAAATGCCATTACCCAACTTTTTTATGATTTTCTGAACCGTAAAAAGGCCTCTTCCCTCAAATATTGGGCAATCTATTATGACTTTTTATCGAATGTCAAGTTTTTTCTATAAAATCTTTGTGACAAATTAACCGGTATTCAGCCGGATTCTGTTCATCTGCCCATCAGGTAAAAAAAATCGTCGATTTGATCAGGCAATTCCGAGAAGCTCGATTTCGAAAATCAAATCCTTACCTGCCAATGGATGGTTCCCATCGAATGTAACGCTCGTATCTGATACGCCGGTCACAGTAACTTCGATAACTTGTCCGTCATCCCTGCGGAATTGCAGCCGTTGACCGACACTCGGTTGAAAATCTTTAGGAAGCTGATCCCGCTCGAAGACAACGATCATTTCTTCAAGGCGCGATCCATAGGCCTGGTCGGTCGTGATTCTCGCAGTCTTCGTTTCTCCTACCTGCATTCCCACTACAGTAGCTTCAAAGCCGGGAATGACCTGACCTCCGCCGATTTTGAATTCGAGAGGACCACAATCCTGGGAGGAATCGAAGACTGAGCCATCATCAAATGATCCTTTATAATGAACCTTCACATTGTCGCCGCTGCCTGCCTTTTTCATTGGTCAATTCCTTTTTTCAGATGGTGATGAAATCTCAGGGCATGTACTACTTGATGCTGCCTTCCTTGCTCATTCTGGAAATGATCTCTCTAATATTCGGCAGAGCGCTCAGTGTTGCCTTCTCTCCCTCGAGGATGGCTTCATGTCTCTTGGAAAAATCCGCCGCTCCTATGTGCCCCACATCGGGTCTTATCACGACATCTGCCCTGCCCAGTTGTATCTGGGATATCTTGGCATGCATGATGTCGATTGATTGCAGGATCGTTTCTATGGTGCTCTTGGGGGATGAATTTGCAGAATTCGCGGATATATCGACGGCTATGACGACATCGGCGCCATATCTTTTTGCCGCATCAATAGCCAGCGGGCTTACGACGCCTCCGTCCACGTATGTCCCGCCTGAAAGTTTCACCGGCTGGAATATGCCGGGAATCGAAGAGCTTGCCCGCACTGCAGTTCCCGTGTTGCCGGTGCCGAAAACGACTTCTTCACCGGTCTGTATCTTCGTGGCTACCGCATAAAAAGGGATCTGCAGCTTTTCCATCGGAGTATCCTTTAACGCCCAGTTCACATAATTTTCGAGCCTCTCCCCTTTGACAAATCCATTATCCGGGATGGTCAGGTCTATAATATCGTCCCTCTGGATAGAGATAGCCATGGTTTGCAGTGTGTAGGCGTCAAATCCATACGCATACAGGCTTCCCACAAAGCTCCCGGCACTCGTGCCGACTATCATGTGGATAGGTATTTTGTTGGATTCGAGGATCTTAAGCACGCCGATATGCGCAAATCCCCTCGACGCCCCTGCGCCCAAAACCAGGGCAATCTTGGCAGGCTTAGGAGGAGGCAGGAGGGGAGGCGGTTTGGGAACACATGCCAGGATAGTGAGAATACAGGCTATGATGATTATAGATAAACCGGCGTTCTTAATTTCCCGCAAAGGGTCATGATAAGACGTCTTTAACATATGTCAAATTTTATGGTCAGAAAGGCCGAAGCGGCCCTTCTGACCACATTTGGTACACTGCTTTACTTGGTCTTATAATATCCACAGACGACGATCAGGTCACCCACTTTTTCGAAGAAAACAGACTTTGGCTCAACTTTTTTGGTCTGCGGATTGGTCCAATTGTAATCCATCGTGCCCTTGCCCTTTGTATTTGCCTCATCGACTATGGCTTTAATAAATTTTTTCCCGTCAGTGTCTTTGAGATCAATCAGAGGCTGCCCGATTAGTGAGTGGTTAGCGCCATGAGACACGACGACGCCCTTCTGGTCCAGCACATAGATGTACAGGTCATCTTTCACAAACTGTCCCTTCAGGTCGTCAAATGCCGGAAATGCCTTGGCCTTCCCGTTAGCCTTGAGATACGCAACTGCTTTGTCCAATATGCCTTTAGCCTCTTTAGCCGTGCCTTTGGCCAGTGCAAAAGTAGTCATTCCTGCCAAAAGGCCCACCACCAAAATTACCGTTATCAGTTTTTTCATTTTTCCCCTTCTCCTTTTTTACGTCTTAAGATTATTCCACCTTTATCTCTTGACAACCTCTTGATTCTTGCGTTTGCCCCACTCGCTAATTGAACTTGCCACCTCCCTTCCCCCTTGATTGCTGTACATCAATATAGCAGCTGCAATTACTTGTTCGAGAACCGGCAGCGTACGTAACGGCTCACTTAACCGTCAGACCACTCACCCGGTAATTGAATTCATAATTCATGGCGCCGCTCCAATTCTGCTGGAATACGCTCTTATAGCGCGTTCCATCTACAGGGCCGACCGGCTTTCCATAGGTATAGAACCAGTTGACAATTGGGCTCCCCGTAAAGCCGAGGGCTATCCAGTAGGAACCCGGCATAAGGACCGGATTATCCCGGCCGAAGTCGAAGTCCGCCCATCTGTATCCGGGTTTAAGAGAGAGCTGATCGAGATTGACAAAGTCGCTTGTGGAAATGGGTTGACCGGGCTTCCCCTGGTCATCCTGAAAGATATCAACCCAGAGCAAGCCGTCGCCACCAAACTTGTGCAGTGCCAGACCCACTTTCTGGAGTCTGACAGGTTTTCTCAGGACAAGGACCTGGGCGTACTGGGTGAGGTTGGTGGTTACATATTCTGCCGTCTCCACGAGGAAGTTCCGGGACATCTCAAATTGATTTACCCCGGAGGCCTTTGTCACACGCGGGAATGCAAAATCCACGTTTTCGGGAAACTCCAAATTGCCGTATACAAACGGCACATCATACCTAAGACCTTTTTTGTCCTCTTCCGCAATCACAGGCGGCGGCGGCGGCGGGACCACTTCGATCTGCTTGAACTCCGCCTTCACGAATGGGGACAGGAGGAGATTTTTGGGGCCATAGGCTTCCCGGTTTCCCTTTACATTAACCTTATCGCTATTAAAATTACCGGCGATACTCTCCTGGAGTTTTGGCCTCTCCGCATCTCTTACTTGGGCCCACTTGAGAAGCCCATCATTTTTTGTTTCATTGTTGTCGATGCCGACTTCTATGCGAAGGTAACGGGTGGACACGAACAGCATGGTATTCTGGGGGTCAAAAGGCACCCAGCCGAACTCGGGAAACCAGACCTCAACCCATGAATGCCGGCCCTGGCCCATCTTGAAGGTCAGGGTTCCCTTCGGCCATGCAATATCAAAAGGCTGGTTGAATGTGACGCCATTGATGATCCGGACAGGTATGCCGACAGCCCGGAGCAATGCGGCCGTCAGATGGGAAAAGTTCTGGCAATTACCCTTTCCGGATTCCAATGAATAAACGGCGTCATATTTTGCAGGAGGGGTCACGTAATGGACGTGATCTACTACCCAGGCGATGACACGCTGCACCGCGTCGAACTCTGTCTTGACATTCGATGTAAGCTGGGACGCGAGTTCGCGAATGCGGGGGTTATTGGACTGCACCTGTTCTGTCGGTTTAAGATAATCCGCCAGTTCCGGCTTCACCGTTACGAGCGGAAACGGATCCTGTGTTGAGAGGGCAGGGAGCTTCGTCTCACTCTTAGCGTTACAGAAAAGGCGCACATCTATGACGTCCGGAGGTTTTATCCACGTTGCCACGATAATCTGATTGCCGCGCCCGTCAATGGAGTTTTTCTTGTCTTGCGGTTCAGGGGAAAAAGCGAGGCCGAACTCTTTTATCTCCTGACTGGACGTTGGCGATTGGAAGCTCTGGGGCACGACAAAGCTAAGAACCATCTTCTGGATGCCTCCGCCTGCCGTGACCTGCTCCTGAAGTTCATATCGGATACTCGACCCCATGTCCCCCTTGACTGTATAATTTTCGGCTGGGGACAGGACCGGCCATAATAATATCATACCCAAGATTGCGGCAAACAGCTTTTTCATTGTTCCTCTCCTTTCAAATCAAAAAACCGCTGGTTTGCAGATCACTTCCTTCACTTTCAGATCAAAGAAGCGGGCGCTGTTAGCAGGCTTGAGAACCAATGCTGCATCGACGCCTTGAGCGGTTCCCCCTACGGATATTACATCTTCGTCAGTTCTCACGAGACCGGCATCTGCGGCCATCAATGTCACTTCAATTGCGACCTTGACGCCCTGACCGAATACGCGCAGTGTGTGGGCCATGATTTCATCTACCTGATAGGTTTCAAGCTTGTTCCTCACGCCACGGCCGACCCCGCCGAAAGCGTGCTGGCAGGTAAGGACTTTGACACCCTGAGATTCCAGTTCCCTTCTGTCTTTTTCGTCCAGTTCCTGGATGTCGGGTTTAGCATATCCGGTGACATGGGTAACGGCGATGATCTTGATGCCTTTGTCAAGAATCTTCAAGGCTTCAAAGGCGGTTCGTCCGCTCACCGTGGCGATCAGTACCTTTCCCATGGAAAGCTCCCTGGCCCTCTTGGAGACGGCTTCGAGGACGCCCTTAGTATTTGTCCTTCCTGATTTATGGAAATAACGGCAGGATGTGTCGCGGTAAGGAGAAGATTCAGACATCACAGCTTGCCTCCATAGGAAAATACTTTATGCTGCTTTACAGGTGGAATGACAAAGTAGTATATAGGCAAGCATCAGCCGCGTGTCAATCATAAAATTGAGTTATCTTTCCGCTAATGATCAGGGGCCGCCAAGATGCAAAATATCATTTGACAAAATGGCTTAAGTGTATACGTTAGATGCAAATAAACTGTCAACAAGGCAGCAAATCTGAAAGGAGCATACGATGTTTGAAGTTTCGGAAAAAGCAGTTGAGATGATTCAGGACTTTCTCAAAGACAGGAGTGAAGAACATATCATCAGGATCATGATGAATGAGGGTGGGTGATCCGGGCCCTCTCTGGGCATGGCTCTGGATGAGCCAAAAGATGGCGATGAAACGTTTAAGAAAGACGGGTTGACCTTCATAATCAACAAAGAAGTGCTTGAGTTGGCTAAACCGATTGCAGTAGATTTTGTGACCACACCGCAAGGGTCTGGTTTCAGACTGACATCCGGCCTGGATGCCGGCAGTTCATGTTGCGGGTCATGCAGTTGTTAAGATAGCAGGGGGCCTATGACTGAGGAAAGGAAGGCGGATTATCTCCGTTACCTTGCTGATGAATTCATGAAAGCAAATAGGCACGATGATGCGATCCTCCTCTATCAGAAATTAGTTGAGATGCATCCGGGTGAGGATTCCTTTCTTCTTTCATTGGGCTGGGCCTATCATGACAGCGGGAGACTCGGTGATGCAATCGCCTGCTTCGAGCGCCTTCTTGCCGTTGAACTTGAGCGCAGAGTTTTTACCGGGTTTGCCTTCGATGAACTTGTAAGGATCTTTAAGGAAAAGGGAGATTATGAGCGTCTTCTTGATATCTGCGAGAGGGCGGCGGCAGCGCAACCCGATGACATAGCGCTTCTCAATGATCTTGGTGATGCCTATCTCAAGGCGGGCAAGGCCGCCGAGTCTATCAGGGTGTTTAGAAAAATGGTGGAAATGGAACCGGATGCTTCAGCAACATATTGCAGTCTTGGGAACGCCCTCGTCCATGCGGGGGACTTTGACGGCGCAGAGGCGGCATACGGAAGAGCAATGGAGATTGACCCATCAGAGGCTGGTACTTTCTATAACAGGCTCGCTAACGTATATTGCAGTGAGGGGCATGACGAGCGGGCAGAGAGGGCTTTCAAGAAGTGTCTCGAATTCCGGTTTGATGATCCCATGTACCACTGCGGTCTTGGCGATGTTCTCGTGAAACAGGGAAAGATTGACGACGCGCATGGCGTCTATGAAAAGGCCGTTGATCTTCATCGCAGTTCAGCGGGTGCTTACTACAACAGGTTTGGAAATACCCTCGCCCGGGGGAATCGCCACAGCGAGGCGATAGAGGCCTTCAAGAAGGCGATTGCCGCTGATCCTCATAATCCTTTCTATTATGTCCATCTTGCAGATTCATATGCCGCGCTTGGCCTTGCCGATCAGGCAAAAAAAACTTACCTTCAGGCCGAATCTCTTAAATGACGAATTCATGAGAAACCGCCCGCCCTTCAGGACTTTTTTGAGAGCTGTCCATCTTCAACCGGTGTGAAATGTTTTACGGGATCGCAGAAAATAAATCAGAGCCGCCCTTTCTTTTTCAGGGCTTCCTTGAAGACGTGGTAAAAGGCTGTATTGTCGGTGAGGCTACGCTTGAGAATGGTATCGATATCGTCTATGTTTTTCATGTTGATGATAACATTTACACTCTTGTTGAAGGCGGTCATGTTGTCCATAGTGCGGACCCTGTCGCTCAGCAGTGCCACGAAGATCTGTCTCCTCGTGCCTACGTTAAGATTGGCGAGGGAACTAATCACTATGTTGGCATCGGGGTTTTCCGTGTCAAAATTTTCGTTCAATATGACCACATCATAAATGTGGAACCGCATATTTTTGATCGCCTCTTTTATAGACGCAGGTTCTGTAATCTGATAACCCATGGTCCTCAGGGAGCTGCTGATTTTTTCTCTCGCGGCGGGGTTCGCTTCACAGACCAATGCCGTGCCAATGCCCACTTCCACGAAATCGAATGGTTTGTCGGAGGCATCGTATTGGTATGATTCCTCTTCGTTGAAAATGGTCGTCTCTTCTTCCATGGGGATTTAGCCGCCTCCTTATTTCCGTTTCTTGAATCTTCCGTATTCCCTGTCGACCTCGAGCTTGCCCAGGATATCCGTAGTTTTCTGTCCTCTTTCATTTTTTACAGCATCTATGCCGCGGCCCACTTCTCCCTTATTGGACGCATAGGCCTTGGCCGTCTCTTCGCTGATAAAACCCTGTTTGTAGAGATCAATGATGTAATCGTCAAATGTGACCATGCCGAAGGCCTTACCGGCCAGGATGATGTCGTGAAAGGTTTTTCCTTCCGCTTCACCGTGCAGAATGGTGTCCCTGACGCGCATGTTGGCGCCCATCACCTCGAAGGCCGCAACTCGACCTCCGTCTTCTCTCGGCAGAAGCCGCTGGCAGACGATCCACCGGACCGTGTCGGCAAGGCGTATGCGCACCTGGGTTTCCTCTTCCGCGGCAAACATGCCGAGGATGCGGTTGACGGTCTGTCCCGCGTCTACCGTATGGAGGGTAGTCAAGACCAGATGCCCTGTTTCTGCGGCGCTCAGGGCTATCTCCACGGTCTCCCTGTCCCGCATCTCGCCGACCAGGATGACCTTCGGCGCCTGCCTTAGAGCGGCCCGCAGTCCGCTCCCAAAGGTGTCAAAATCCGTGCCCAATTCCCTCTGGTTGAAGGTAGCCTTCTTATGGGGATGCGCGTATTCGACAGGGTCTTCAAGAGTGATGATATGAATTGATTTCTGTTCATTCATCTCATTCAATACGGCGGCAAGAGATGTGGTCTTGCCTGTTCCCGTGGCGCCTGTTACGAGGATGATCCCGTTCTGTTCCTGGGCCATCTGATAAAAGGCGTCGGGGAGATTCAATTCCTTGCACGTGGGTATTTTGGATTCCAGTTTCCGGAGCGCTACAGAGTAATTAGCCTTCTGCGAAAATACATTTACCCTGAAGCGCGCCTTTCCCGGCAGCTCGTAAGACAAGTCGCATGAACCTTCGTTAACGAGCATTTCCGTCAGCCTGCGGTCCTGATTAATGAGGTTCAGGGCGAAGACTTCCGTCTGGAAAGGGGTCAGTTTTTCAAAAAGAGGGTCAAACTCCGCTACTGTTAACACTCCTGAGGTCTCTACCTGGAATGGCTTACCTACAGTGATGTTCAGGTCAGACACGTTTTTCTGAGAATCCAGCATCTTCGTCAGTATATAATCTATTTCCTGTTTTCTCATGGTTTCTTCCCCGGGATATATAGTTCTTAATACAGGACGTGACCTTTAACCACGACCGGATTTTCAGGCTTCCGTAAAGTCGAGCGGCGGCGCTTTCAGGAGAGGCCTGAACCTTGTCTTATCGTTGGCCTTCATGTATGCGTCGTCCGCGCCTATCCATCCCCTGCTGTAAAGCTCCCATATGGAGTCGTCGAGCAGCTGCATGCCGAATTTCTTACCCGTCTGTATCATGGAAGGAATCTGGAAGGATTTGGATTCCCGGATCAGATTGCGAACTGCCGAATTGGCGATCATTATCTCCAGCGCTACACAACGCCCCTTCCTGTCAATCCGCTTGAAGAGAACCTGGGAAATAACCGCCCGGATGCCGTCTGCCAGCGTGGACCGTATCTGCATCTGTTCTTGTGCAGGGAAGACCTCAATGATGCGGTCAACGGTTCTCGCGGCGCTGTTGGTATGCAGGGTGGAAAAAACGAGATGCCCCGTGTTGGCGGCTTCGACAGCAAGAGATATGGTTTCCAGATCCCGCATCTCGCCCACGAGAATTATATCGGGGTCCTCGCGGAGTGCCCCGCGAAGAGCCGCTGAAAAACTCTTGGTATGGAGTCCGACCTCCCTGTGATTTATGATGCAGCCCTCGCTGTGGTGGACAAACTCGATGGGATCTTCAATCGTGATGATATGATCCTTCCGCATGCGGTTTGCCTCGTCAATAATGGCGGCGAGGGTCGTTGATTTTCCGCATCCTGTCGGACCCGTGACCAGGACAAGTCCTCTCGGTAGCGTGGCCAGTTTCGAAAGCACAGCCGGCAGTCCCAAATCCTGACATGTCGAAATTCTGCTCGGGATTTCTCTGAAAACTGCTGCCACTCCGAATTTCTGTGAGAAGAAATTGGCACGGTACCTGGCGAGGTTGGGAATTTCATATGCGAAATCGACATCTCCTGTTTCTTCAAATTGCTTGACCTTATGCTCCGGCGCAATTTCATAGAGTATGGCTTTGAGTTCATCATTATTCAACACATTGAACTTCACCCGTTCCATCTCACCTCTTATCCTGAGGACAGGCTGCTGGCCTGATACTAAATGAAGGTCTGATGCTCCCTGGTCATGCATCAACTGGAAGAAGGCATCAATCTTTGCCATAAACAGTCTCCTTGGTCGCCGTGAAATATAAATATGTGCAGGGCAGGTACATCATCGAGCTACTCGTGGTCAAGGTCAAGAACCTTATAGAAGTATCGGGAGAATGGAATTTTACTTTAGTAAAGCTTGCGGATTTCAATCCGGCACGGTGGGAGTATAGGAAAAGGCCGTATGTTTGTCAAGGTGAAAAGCCCTTTCTTAACTATTGCTTGACATGCATCGCGGGCATCGTATATTATCGCCTTCACGGGCCGCGTTTCGCACGAGACCGGTTGCGAAAAAAAGTGGGGATGTAGCTCAACTGGGAGAGCGCGGCGTTCGCAATGCCGAGGTCAGGGGTTCGATCCCCCTCATCTCCACCATGCATAATAAGACAGGCTGCTTTCATTGAACCGCATCGAAAGCAGCCTGTTTCTTTTTTCAGAACATCTTCGCAAACTGCCGCTTCTTTCTCTTTTTCC
>Ga0182021_10000779_pt1 | contig 35508 bp, 29 predicted proteins | sample 612E3MmetaG_FD_120493 | JGI IMG/M metagenome (GOLD analysis project Ga0182021, IMG submission 120493) | Permafrost microbial communities from Stordalen Mire, Sweden - 612E3M metaG (Illumina Assembly) | ecosystem: Environmental > Terrestrial > Soil > Wetlands > Permafrost | place: Sweden...
AGCCGCGCGGGACCGTGGGGCGGGCACACGAGTTTTGGTTTCGGGGTGGTTTCCCCGAACCGTGGCTCGCGAGCGGCGACGAATTCCGCAAGCGGTGGGTGGATCAGTACCTGCAAGCCTATCTCTACCGGGATGTGAAGCGTCTGTTTCCGGGGCTGGATGATGTGCGCTTTCGGCGCTTCGTGGAAATGCTGGGCGGGCTGTCGGGACGCGTGCTCAACTTCGCCGAGGCCGCGCGGGCGCTCGCGGTGTCGCAGCCGACCGCGCGAGACTATTTCGAGATTGCCCACGGCACCTTCATCTGGCGGCGAATTCCCGCGTTTTCACGGGACGTGATGAAGCGGGTGGTGCGGCATCCGCGCGGCTACCTGCGCGACAGTGGGCTACTGCACGCCCTGCTGCGCATCCCGGATCTCGACGCACTGCTAAGCCATCCTCAGATGGGTGCGTCTTGGGAAGGGATGGTGGTGGAGGAAATCATCCGCCAACTCAACGCGCTGGGCGTCGCGCACGAGTACTCCTACTATCGGACCGGCGCCGGCGCGGAAGTCGATCTCGTGCTGGAGGGTGACTTCGGCCGCGTGGCCGTGGAAATCAAACACAGCTCGGTGGTGGACCCACGCGACTTGCGCGGGTTGCGTGATTTCGTTAACGAACACAAAGCGCGCCTTGGCCTGGTCGTTACCAATGACAGCGCGGCCCGGCTGTTCGAGCCCAACCTGGTGGGACTACCGTTCAATTGGTTGTGAGCCAGGTGGATTGGTATCAGTCCTCGTGCTTGTCGCCCATGTCGTGCAGGCGCGCATAGATGCGCGGGCCTAGGCTGGAGACCATCAACTTCTCCACCTCACGCTCGACCAGCTCTCGCTGATCGTCATCCTTGTAGATGAAGCGAATGCCCATGCCGGGCGTGTTCGTATCGCCGTCGACATCGTCGTGGTGGGTTTCGCCCTCGTGCAAGATCCAGCGCACTTCGCCCAGCAGGACCATGGGCTCGTCCATGTGGGGCACCTGCAGCTTGAACAGGAACTGGGTCCCCACGTCGAGCGGCTTCTTGGTCTGGATGAAGGTGCCGCCCTTGGAGATGTTCTTGGTGTAGTCGTAGAAGAACCGGTTGAGACGTTGGTACTCGACCCTGAGCTCGATGGGAGCCCGTTCCTCCTGGCGGCGCTCGTGGGGCTGCGGCATCCTGTGTCTCAATCGTGATCGTTGCATGCCCTGCCGCCTGGATCAATCTCCGTTTCGGCCTGCGGCCCCTGATCTGGGGTGGTGTGCTGGCGCTGGCGGCGTTGGCGCTCGACTTCGTCCCGCTTTTCGACCTGCTGGGGTTCGACTTCTCATTCGCCATCGGTCTGGTTGCAGCCTTTGCCGCCGCCGATGTCGGCCAGGGCGCGGTAACCGCGGCCCGGCGCGCGCACGGCCCGGCATCGCTGCTGTCGCTGGCGTTTTCCGCGACGACAGCGGGCCTGGCACTGCTAGTGGCGCCGCTGCTGCTGTCTCTGGTCAATGCCTTGCGCGTGCGCAACTGCAACCTGCCCGTGGGCCTGGTCTTCTACGCTCTTCTGCCCGTGGCCAGCGTGGTGGTCGCAGCGCCCGCAGGCGTGCTGGTGGGCTTGCTGGTGCGCGGGCCACGCCTCGGGCGCGTGGTCGCTTTCTTGGTGCCGGCGGTGTCACTCGTGTGGGCCTTGCTTCGCCTGTATCTGGACCCGCCGGTGTCTGCGCTGGACCCGTTTGGTGGCTACTTCCCCGGGCCGATCTACGACGAAGGCTTGCGACCATCGGCTCGCCTTGTGTGGTTTCGCCTGGCCAATCTGACCTGGATCGCGACGGCCGTGGCCCTGGTCGGCTGCGCGAGTCGCGGCGGACAGCCCGGCGAGGCAGGCCCGCCGGCGCTTGCCTGGCGTTCTTTCCTGTCGCGACCGTCATTGGCCAGGTGGCTGGGCGCTGCGCTGGTATTGCTAGTCGGCTCGTTGCTGTGGTTCGGGTTTCGCTCTGAGCTTGGCTTCCACCAGACCAAGAGCGATCTGATCCGTGTGCTGTCGCGCCGGACGCAGAGCGAGCACTTCGTGATGTGGAGCGATCCCGTCGGGGACACGCCCGCCGAGGTTGCGCTGGTGCACAGCGATCTGGAGTTTCGCTACCATCAGCTGCGCGCCATTTTCGGCAGCGAGCCGCGCACGCCCATCACCGTGTATCGATTTCCTTCCGCACAAGCCAAGAAGGATCTGGTGGGCGCTGGCAGCACGCTCTTCGCCAAACCCTGGATGCGCGAGATCTACTTGCAGGCCGAGCATTTCCCCGCGTCCCGGCTACGCCACGAATTGGCCCATGTCTTTGCCGGCGCGTTTGGCGATTCACTCTTCGGGGTGTCATTGGCGTGGCGCTGGTGGGGGCCGCTGCCGGTTCCGCACCTGGGCACTGGACTCATCGAGGGTGTGGCTGAGGCGGCGGACTTTGGCGATCCCGACGGGCACGCGACCTTGCACCAGCAGGCGCGGGCCATGATCGCGCTCGGCCAGGCGCCCGCCCTGGCGCGGGTCATGGGCGCTGGGTTCAGCGCCGAGTCTGGGGCGCGCGCCTATGTTCTGGCGGGATCGTTCTGTCGCTTCCTGCTCGATCGCTTTGGTGCCGACAAGCTGCGCGCGGCCTACCGTTCGGCCGGAGACTTCGAGGCGGTTTACGGCTTGCCGCTGGCCGAACTGGACAAGTCGTGGCGGGCTTTCCTGGAAACTCAGCCCTTGGACGCGCGGGATGAGGCGCGGGCCAAGGAGCGTTTCCGCAGGCCTGCCATCTTTCGCAAAGTCTGTGCGCGCGAGCTGGCCGAGCGCGTGTCCGAGGCGCGCGAGCGCATGGGCTCGATGCCAGAAGCGGCGGTGAGTCTGCTGGAGAGCGTGTGCCGGGACGATCCCGACGAGCCAGCCTATCGGCTGGATCGGGCCGGGGCGTTGGCCGCGGCTGGCGCCTCGGACCAGGCCCTCGCGCTGGCCAGGCCCATGCTCGACGATGAGACGCTGACCTGGCCGGTGCGCGCCCAGGCCGCCAACTTGATCGGCGTGGTGGAGTTTCATCGCGGCCACTTCGCCGAGACGGAGGCAGCGGCAGACCGCAGTTTGGCGCTTGCCACCGACGAGAACGAGATGCGCATGGCCTGGGCCAAGCGCCGCGCCTTGGCCGACGATGGCGCCCGCCTGACGCTGGGCCGCGCCTTGTTTGGCGATGGCCCTGGCCGCGCCACTGACCCGGCCTTGGTGGTTTTCCTGGCAGATGAGTTTGCCCGGCTTCATCCCGACGAGGCGCTGGGACCCTATCTCGTGGGACGCCAGCTCGCCGGCCGGGATCCTCACCTGGCCCTGGCTCCTCTGGCTCAGGCCTGCCCGCTCGATGGGGCAGCTCTGGCGGTTCCCCTTGAACCGGCCTTCTTGAAGGAATGCTGGAGGCTCTACGGCGAGTCAGCCTTTTTGGCCGGCGATCTAGCGCTCGCTCGTCGAATCTACGAAGCCCTCCGCGATCAAGCGTCGCTGCAAGCCGATCGCCTGCGCGCCAACGATTTTCTGGAGCGCATCGCCTGGCAAGGTGAGCTAGCTGTTTCACCACAGAGAGCACAGAGAACACAGAGCCGGATCGGAGAATAGGAAGGGGTTGGTCGGGTTGGTCGTGAAATCCGAACCCTTCTTTCCTTTCCGCCCTCTGTGTTCTCTGTGCTCTCTGTGGTGCGATAGCTAACTTCCCCTCCGGTTCGCCTGCTTGCGGCGGCAAGACCAAGCTGTACGATGTGCTTCATGCGCAGCCGCGCTTCTCATAGTGTCAAGCTCAAGCCGGCGGATCCCTTTGACCTGATCCGCTGGCTGGCGCGCAGCCAAAGTGATCCGCGCAAGGCGGTGGCTGAGCTGGTGCAGAACTCCATCGACGCCCACGCGCGCACGGTGCGCATCGAGCGCCGGCGCGTGCGCCACACGCCCGCGCTCATCATCCGCGACGACGGCGAGGGCGTGCTGCCCGAGTTGGGGCGCGAGGAGGCCCTGAGCGCGCTGGTGACCGAGATCGGGCACTCGCGCAAGCGCGGGCTGTCGCCGCGTGAGCGCCACGATCAAGTGGTGGCGGGCAAGTACGGCATCGGCCTGCTGGGTTTTTGGTCGGTGGGCCGGCGCATGGACATCCGCACGCGCGTGCGTGGCTCCGAGGTGTGGTTGCTGCACCTGGTGGAGGATCAGGAAAGGGCCGAGATCCTGCGTGACCGCATGCCGCTCGAAAGTGATGAGACCTTCACCGAGATTGTCGTTTCGGAACTGCACGACTCCGCTTTGCGCATGCTGGGCGCGCGCCGGCTGACGGAATACCTGGCTGCCGAGCTGCGCGGCGCGATCCTGGCCAGCGGCGTGTCCGTCGACATCTTCGACGGCATGGCGCGCGGGCCGGTGCCGCGGCGCTTTTCCGTGGTCCCCCGGCGTTTCACCGGCGAGCCCCTGGCCCTGCCGACGGAGATCCCGGTCGACGGGCATTTTCCGATTCGGCTCGAGCTGTACTTGACCCGCGGCCTCGAACGTCCCGCGCTGGAAGTGAGTTGTGCCGGGACTCTGGTGGCTGACGATGTCGGCGAGCTACGCAACTTGGGCCTGGATCGCCCGCCCTGGATGGGTCGCGACCTGGCCGGCTTGATCGATTTCCCCGGTTTCACCGTGCCGCCGGGCACGCGCAGGGGCGTGGCGCCCGACGCCGCGGCCGAGGCCTTCGTGCGCGCGCTGGACGGGGTCGTGCCCCTGGTCGAGGCCGAGCTCAAGCGCCTGGAGCGCGAGCGGGGAGCCGCGGCCAGCCGGCAGGTGGTGCAGGACCTGCGGCGCGCACTCAAGGGACTGCGCAACCGACTGCCACAGTACGAGCTGCCGGCGGTGGCAAGCGAAGACGCCGAGATGCGCGACGCTGCCGGGGCCGGGATCGCGCCCAGCGGCGCTGAGGTGGCCGCTGGCGATGGCGCGGGCGAAGAGCAGGACGAATCTTCGCCCGGCCGGGATCGCACCTTGGATCTCTTTCCACCTGGGCCGCTCTTCGCCATCAAGATCTCACCGCCAGAGATCACGCTGGCGCCCGGCCGCGAGCGCCGCGTGCTGGCTGTGGGTGTGGACGAATCAGGCCGGCGTGTGCTGGGCGAGGTGGACATGGTCTGGAGCACGACCGCACCGGTTCTGTCCATCGTGGGCCAGGGGAGGCGACCGGCCCTGCTGGCCTCGGCCGAGGCGCGTCCCGGCAGTCGTTTCTCGCTGGTCGCCGAGTGCCGGCAGGGCGAGCACCGGGCACGGGGCGAAGCCGCTGTCATCATCATCGAGGCCGAGGAACCCAGCGCCGGTCTCGGCTTCGGTATTCCCGAGCCCGAGCTGGTGGACGACGCAGGCGCGACCTGGCGCAGCCGCTTCGACGGCCAGCGCTGGCAGGTCAACGCCAGCCACGACGACTATGTGGCGCTGCACGGGGACGCCAAGGCGCGTCTGCGCTACCTCTTGGCTTTGCTGGCCAAGGAGATCGCCCTACGCACCCATGGCGTGCCAGGCAGCGAGGCGGCCTTGGAGAGTCTGGTCGAGATCCTGGCCCACGCCGAGCGGAACCTGCGCGGCGGATGAGTCCCTGCGTGGGCGGCGTTTTCAGTAGCAGTAACCGACTTCACTGAGGAAACCGGCGTAGTACGACGGGGAGAATGCGTAGCACGTCGTTCCCAGCGGGCAATTATTGCCATCTACGAAACAGTACTTCACGCAGGTATTGCCCGAATAATCGCAGAAGTACCCGGGCGCGCACTCGCTGTCGAAGCCAGAAGGACACGATGAATCCGCGACGCCGGTTCCTGCCTGTTTCTGGCAATAGCTGTCTCCATTTTGGTCCGCGGAACAGCCGAATCCCGCGGGACAGGACTGAAGAGGGCTCTTCGGATTCTGGGGCGAAACCGGATCACATATCTCGGCACAAACGGACACTCCCGTCATGTAGTCCCCGTTCGGCCAATAGATTTGCAGGCAACCCTGGGTCATATCGACCTCTGGACAGTCCGAATCGAACTTACAGTACTTGGAGCAGATGCCGGCGAAACATCCGAAGCCGCTGGCGCAGACCTTTGCGCTGCTGCAGTCTGCGCCGTTGCCCGGACCGATGTCGGCGGTGCAGGCCAGACCTATGGACTCGCTGGCGGCGTGGCAGACCTGTCCGGCCGGACATCCGCAGGCTGGCAGGACGTTGCAGGTGCCACCGGCTTCGGGATAGTCAGCCAATGGGCAAGCGGACGTCGAGCCCGAACTTCCGGCGCCACCGAGGGAGCCTCCTGCCCCGGCTATTCCGCCTATCCCGCCTGGACCGCCTGTTGCGCCTGCCACCCCTATTCCGCCTGAACCGCCTGTTGCGCCTGCCACCCCTATCCCGCCTGGACTGCCTGTTGCGCCTGCCACCCCTATTCCGCCTGGACCGCCTGTTGCGCCTGCCACCCCTATTCCGCCTGGACTGCCTGTTGCGCCTGCCACCCCTATTCCGCCTGGACTGCCTGTTGCGCCTGCCACGCCTGTTGCGCCGCTGGCGCCGCCGCCGGAGCCGCCGACGCCTGAGACGGCAATGCAGAGGAAAGCGGCGTTACAAAGGTAGCCGCTCGGGCATTCGCCTTTGTCGGAGCACTGGGTCTTGCCGCTTTGGAAGCTCGCATCGCAACCGACGAAGAACACCAAAAATATGAGGCTGCCTCGCTTCATGTCGTCATTCCTAGGTTAGAAGGTCGCGCTGTTAGAAGGTCGCGCTGAATGCGGCGCCTGTGAAACCGGGCCCGACAGCGGGCGCAAGAACCACGGGCCTGCGCTCGTCATTGCCCGTGGCCCAGATGATCGCCGCGGTCGCGAGGGCCGCGCCGCCCAGGCTGTAGCCGACCACCTGCCAGATCGCGTAGGCCTTGGCGTCGTCGTACTTGCCTGGTTGATACTTCTTTTCGACGTCGGAGAAATTCGAGGTGGCGAGATAGGTGAGAATACCGCCTGTGACCAGCGCCGCCACGCCCACCCCGCCCAGCACCCAGACTGCAATCTTGCGACCATCTTGCGACCCCGAATCTACCGGTAGGGGCACTTGCGCCCTGGCATAGGGCGAGCCCATGTCAGGCGCCGGCGCGGTCATCGGTGCGGGGTAGGGTGCTTGCGTCGGTGCGGCTGGCGCGCCGTAGGCGGGCGGCAGTGCTGGCGTCGCGGCCGGGGCCGCTGGCGGCAAAGGCGCGGCAACGGGAGCTGTCGCGGACGCTGCCGTGGTGGCCGGGGCTGTTCCGGCTGCTTGTGTCGCGCCTGAACCCCGCTGGCGCAGCAGGGTCATCTCTGAAATCCAGCCCTCCACCTCGGCCCGATCGTCAGGCGCGACGTCCTTCTTCTTGTGCAGGTACTCGCGCAGATTGGACACGGCCGGCTCGGGGCGGCGCAGATAGTAGTAGCAGGCGCCCAGGTTGCGCACGAAGACCGGCATGCTCGCGTTGTCGATGCTCAACTGCAGGAAGATCTTCGCAGCCTCTTCGTAGTTGCCCGTCTTGTAGAGCTGGGTAGCCTTCTTCGCGTCGGCCGTGCTCTGCTTGTCCAGACCCGCAGCGGCGGCCTCGGGCGCGCGAAGCGCAACGCTCATCGCGAGCACGGCGAGAATACCCAGAGAAGCCGTATTCAGTTTCGGTACCATGCGTCTTCCCCTCATCGCCGCCGATGTTACGCCGCCCGTGGAAATCCGCACGAGTTTTCGTGACCAGGGCCGGCGGCGGAAGAGGCGCGTGCTACGATTCCTGTGCCGGTCTGCGATTGCGCAATGGTAGGAACGCACGACGATGCCTGGTTTGAGATTCATCCGAAACTCGGAACAAATGCCGGTAGCCGCGGGCCCGCGCTCGCGCGTGGCTGCCTACGACCTGGGGTCGAACTCGTTCCACCTGCTGGTGGCCGAGGCGGATGGTCAGGGAGGCTTGCGATTGCTCGAACAGGCGCAGGAGATGGTGCGGCTGGGCGCGGAATCATTGCGCGATGGCAACATTCCCGAAGACGGTTTCGCGCGCGGCCTGGAGGCTCTGCGCAAGCTGCGCGCCTTGGCCGATCGGCATCGGCCCGAGACCACGGTGGCGGTCGCCACCAGCGCCATTCGCGAGGCGCGCAACGGGGCCGAGTTCGTGAAGGCCGTGGAGCGTGAGGTGGGACTCACCGTCGAGGTGCTCGATCCATTCAAAGAGGCCACGCTCATCTACTGGGGCGCGCGGCAGGCTCTGGATCTGGACAAGCACAAGGTCGCGCTTTTCGACGTGGGCGGCGGCTCGATCAAGGGGTTGGTGGGCGACGCCAAAGAGTGCCTCTTCGCCACCTCCTTGCCGATGGGCGTGTTGCGCTTGCGTGACGAGTGCGCCTTCACCGGCAAGATGTCCCGCGCCGACCTGCTCACCGCCGAGACGCGCGTGCGGGTGTTGGTGCAGCCGGCGATTCGGCAGATGCAGAAAGTCGGCTTTGACTTCGTGACATTCACCTCGGGCACCGCACTGGCGCTGGCCCGGCTGGCCAAGGGCAGCGCAGGCAAGGTCGCGCCGGTCGCGGGCAAGGCCGGCGAGGGGCTGGGTCGTCACCTCGCGCTTTCGCTCGACGATCTGAAGGCGCTGGAGCAGCGCCTGGCCGACGCCAGCGAGGAGGAGCGCGCAGCTATCCCGGGGCTGAGCGTCTTGCGTGCGGATACCCTCTTGCCTGGCACGGTCGTGCTGCGAACCTTGCTGGAGCTGACCGGCTATCCCGGCGCCTTGGTGTGCGAGAGCGCGCTCAAAGAGGGTCTGGTGGTGAACTACTTCGCCCACCGGGATGCGGGATTGGCGGCAGATTTGCCCGAAGAGATCTAGCGAAGCCCTGCCTCAACCCACGGAGGTGACGACGGCCGACGATAGAGTGCAGAACCCTGGAAGGGTTCCGCACCTCCCGCGACGGGCTTCGGCGAGCAAAGCTCGCCTGCGCCCACGCGGCCCCGGGGCCGCTGGCCGTGTCGGTCGGGCCTGCGCTTCCGGTCCTCAAGTACATCAGTACATTCCGGTCCGGCGACGCGCGCGGCGAAGCCGCGGGGTGGGTGCCGGGGTGGTCCGTCGCTAGTCGGCCCTCCTTGCCAGCAGCCCGGCTTGTCGGCCGGATGCTAAGGGACATTGCAATCGGCGCTTCATCGACGTGCAACTGAAACTTGTCTCATCTTCTTTGGAGTGCGGCCATATAGGGTTCTGATCAGGGCTTTGGCATTTTGAATCGGCTAGCCGGGATCTTTTCGTCGAGTACCAGGCTGGTGATGCGGCCCTCGACCGTGGTGGGGCCTGCGGTCATCTTCTCCAGATACCAGGTTTTGATGCCCTGGATGGTGCGCCAGTCGCCGAACACGAGCTTGTACGGAATGTCCCCGCCCGGCGAGGGCTGTACCCCGGTCTGCACCACGCGCAGATGCGTCTTGGCGTCGAAGCACAGCACGGACGGCTTGCCCAGCTTCTTCTGCAGTTCCACGCATTCGAGGCTGGCGCTCGTTTCTGCCGCCGCTTCTTTGGGCGGTAAAACCGATCGGACATTCAAGTAGAGGCTCGCCAGATCGGGCTCGGCGTTCCAGGCGCCGTTGATGCGCGCTTCTTCTCCCTCGGCGCCATCCAGCTTACGCAATCCGAAAACCGGATCCTGCGACCAGGTTGTGCGGCCATCCCCACCTTGGCGAAAAGTCCCGACGTTCTGCAGGGTCGACACGCTCAGGTTCTTTCCGTCGGCAGTGGCCCAGTGCTCTTCGCTGCCGTTGGCGCCTTGGCCGGCCACGGTCAGGCTGCGCTTGACGTGCACACTGCGCAGCCGTTTCCATGCCTCGCGGCCGCCCACGGCGTCGGCGTAATCGGCCAGAATCGCTTGCGCCGGGCGCAGCGGTGTCGCGTCTTGGGCCGGGGCTGCGGCCAACAGGGAGATGAGAACAGCAATCGTCACGGAAGCGATGCTTTGGCCAGGTCGAGGCCGGCGTCAAGTACCACGTCGCGGCCGGCGAGAAAACCCGCGCGCGTCTCGAACACGCGACGGTCAGGCTGCACCCCGCGACCTTCGATGGTCATGCCCTTGGGCGTCTTGAAGTCAGCCACCGGGATCTGCACCACCGCGCCGCCGGGCAACTCCTCGATAATTGATCCCAGGGCAGCGCCTGCGGTGGTGTCCCCCACGACCAACGCGCGCTTTGCTTCTTGCAGCCCAGCTGCAAGAATCTCCGAGGTCGAGGCGGTGCCTTCGTCGGTCAGGATGACCACCCGGCCGGTGAAGGGCTTGATGCCCAGCGAGGCGGTGGTAGCCAGGACGTTGGAGAAGTCGCGATACACGATGGTGCCCAGGGTCAGCGGCGTGGCGGACAGGCGCGCGGCCACGGGAATGACCATGGCGCCGATGCCGCCCGGGTTGCCGCGCAGGTCGATGATGATGGCCTTGGCCCCGCGGGTCCGGAACCCGTCGATGGCCTTCTGCACTTCGCCGAGCACGGGCTGCAGCAGGAACACGTTGAAGGCCACGATGCCCACCTCGCCGACCTGCCGGCTGGTGACTTCAGGGACCACGGGCGACATGTTGAGCACCTGAATGGCCCGCTTCGCAGGAGGATCGCGTTCCAACATGACCTCGATCGGGCGGTCGCTCTCGTCGAGACAACGCAGGCTGACCCGACTTCCCACCAGCCCAGCCAGGCGGCGCGCCGCCAGTTGGCGCAGACGGAAGCGTTCCTCCACCGGTCGCAGCGCCCGGCCCGAGGGCGGCAATGATGCGAGGGCGCGGCCACCAATGTGGGTCACCAGAAAGCCAGGCCGCAAGCCCGCGCCTGCCGCCGAGGAACCGGGGCGCACCCGCGTGATGGTCGGCTTGCCTTCGATGATGCGGATGAGCAGCCCGGGATCGCCATAGTCGTTCCCGGCCTCGCGGATGGCGTCGGCAGCGGCGGTTTTGGTTTGCGGGAGCGGGATCTCGTCGGGCGGCGAGGCTGCTTCTTCGCCCGGGCCATGCACCTGCAAGTGCGATTGCCCGAGCAGCCCGAGCATCTCGTTGAGCAGACGATAGAAGGTCGGCTCGTCAGGCGCGGCCAGCGCAAGCGGTTCGTATTTTCTGCGCAGGCCATCCCAGTCCAGGCCGCCCAGCGTCTTGTCGAAGTGTTTGTCGCGCACCGCGGTCCATGCGCCGGTGAAGATCGCCTGCCGGATCTGATTGGCAGCCGAGCCCGCGTGCCACGGCGCCTTCGAGCCGCCATCAGTGCCCAGCGGGACAAAAGCCGGCGGCTGCATGACAGCCGGGGCGTCTGGTCCAGGCGAGGCCGTCGGCGCCTGCGGCACAGGCTCGCGGCCCGCGCAGGCGAGGAGAAGTGCAGCAAAAATGGGGACGATTCGGCGATCCATGGTCAGCACGCCGTGCAGTTTAGCCCCGGTCGCGGACATAGTCCCCTTCCTTCCGCCCCGCCCTCGTGGCTACGCAACATCTGGCGCTGACATGAGCGTGTGAAACCCGGCCTGGGTGAAATGGTGATCCGGAGTCGCGACGTCGGTGGCGCCGTGGTCGAGCATCGCTTCCATGTTCAGGCAGTCGGTGAGGCTCCAGCCTTTGTCGGGATGGGCGCGATAGCGAGCCTCGGCGCGGTCAAGCAGATCCACGCTGATGCGATCCACGGTCCACCCGGGCGTGTTGCGAATTTTGTGGATGGTTGTGGCTGCCAGAGAACGCAAGGAGCTGCGCGCGAAGAAATTTCCAAGTTCTATGAGGACGCCGTCAGTTGTCACGAGAAAGACGCCGCGTGCGGCCCACTGGGAGGCAAGTGTCCGGGCGCGTGCGTGAAGGGCATCGCGCCGGTTGAGCAACGCAACGAAGTACGCCGTGTCGACAAAGACCGGTGATTTACGTAAGGAATGGATAGAGGTAGTCATCAAGGCGCGCGCTTCCGTCGGACCGCGGATCCTCGTCGGCTGCCTCGGCAAGAGCCACAAGCAAGGAGGCTGGAGGAGAAGGTGATGGGGCGGGCGTCAGTGCGTCGCCGTCAGGAATGAACCGATGAAGCTTCACCTCGACGGGATCGCCCGGCCGGATGCGCGTGACGTCCGCAGGGATCGAAAGCTCGTTGTCGTAGGTCAGATAGGAAAGGTGGTGGTTCCACCGCCCGCGTCCGCCGCGCCGAATGGAATAGAGCACAACATGGTTGTTGCGGCGGCGGCCAAGACCCAGATCGCGCTGCACCTTGGCGGGAATGGCGATCAATCGGTTCTTGGTCCGATGGACCACCGCGTGAAACGCGGCGAGGGTCTTGGCCAGGTGTGAATTCGCCATGCCAACAGGCTGAACGCGTGCGCCGCACTTGTCAAGTCGTCACGATTGACTGGACATCACGTTTAGCTCGTCTGCGCGATGACCAGCGGGATGTTTGGGCGCCTCGTTGCGGCCGGAGGAAATTCATTGACAGGCCCGGGCGGTGTTGCAGCACCCTCTCAGCCGAGCAAAATGGAAAGATCAAGTTGGCGCGACTGACCATCTCGACCGTGGCCAGCGGCAACGCGACGATCGATTTGGTTGGCGCCGTCATTCAGGCAGGACCGTTGGCGATCGAGTGACCAGAATCACCGGCGTCACGCTCAGGTGACCGATGCGCACTTGTTGGCCCTGGCGATTCGCCGCGGGGGACGACTGGCGACCTTCGACCGTGGACTCGTTGATCTTGCGCCCGAGGGCGAGGCCGAGCACGTGGTCAGCCTCGGTCAGTGAAGAAGTCCATTGACAGGCTCGGGAAGTGTCGCTTCAATGGTGGGCGGCACTGGTGGCATGGTCTTGGCAGTCTGTTGGCCGCCGGTTTCAGGGTCGACATAGAGAGGAGACGCAGCGATGACGAAGACGAGATGGAGCATGGTGAGCAAAGGGGCGATGGCGATGATGGCGTCTCTTGTTGCTGCGTGTCACGGGGGGGGGTAACTGAATCCACCGGAGTTGGTGATTCAGTAGAGGTCACGAGCCAGGCTCTGACGTCGGTTGACGTCGACCGGGTACTAGGATTCGAGGCAGCGACGGTTACCGACTGGGCGATCATTCAGAGCGGCCCAGGCACGCTCAGCGTTTCGACCACGGCGTCTGAAGGCTCTCGCTCGCTGGCTGTCGCGTCGCACGGATATGTGCCGGTTCAGAGCGTGGCCTTGACATCCCTGGGATCACGCGTGGGAAGCGCGATCCACTACGACATCATGTTGCCCACCGAGCTGAAGCAAATCAGCCCAAAGAACTACGGCGCGACGCAGTTATATCTGAATAGTACTTCTTTGGGTCTGAACAACACATACCTCGGTCAGGTGGAACTGACCCCGCTGCCTCTCGGGCAGTGGAACACGGTTACCTTCACGCCAACGTCCGCCGTGCTGACCAAGCTGCGCGGGACGTACAGCGATTTGCGTGTAACTATCGTGGTGAACGCACCCTACAACGCGACCAAGCCGTACCTGTTGGACAATCTTCGCTTCTCCGACAGCACGCTGGCCTTGGTGACCGTGGTGGATGGCGGCGGACACCCGCTCTCCGGGCTCACTGTCGTGGCGTACAACGGCTCGACCCCGACCACCAACACGGGAGTCACGGACAGCACCGGCCTGGCCAAGGTTTGGGTTCCAACCGGAAGCTACCGCTTTGCCGTCACCGAGGCAGGCGTCACGACCTACAGCAGCGCCACCAACCAATGCCAGGTTCCGGGCGTGTGCGCGGCGGTAACCATCACGGCCAAGTGCCACGGCATCGTCTGCACAGCTAGGGACAGTTGTCACAATGTCGGGATCTGCGACCCCGGCACAGGCACATGTTCCAATCCGGCAAAGCCCGCGGGAACGGTCTGTCGTCCGGTCGCCGGTCTCTGTGATGTGGCCGAGGTTTGCGACGGGAGCGACGCGGGCTGCCCAGTGGACGCCTTCCTGCAAGCCTCGCTGGCGTGCCGTCCGGCAGCTGGTCTCTGTGACGTCGCGGAGGTCTGTTCCGGGACAAGCGCGGCTTGTCCGGTGGTGGACGCGTTCTTGCCGTCATCGACGGTGTGTCGTGCGGCGGCTGGCGTTTGCGACGTCGCCGAGAACTGCACGGGGACGGCAGCGGCGTGTCCACCTGACGTGCTCGCCTCGGCATCAACCGTCTGCCGCGCATCAACCGGCGCTTGCGATCCAGCCGAGACCTGCACCGGTGGCAGCCCGACCTGCCCGACTGACGTCACCACTGGGGCGCCTCCGGCGCCGAGCGGGCTCGCCGCGATGGTCGGCGACGGCAAAATCACTCTCACCTGGACCGGCTCGTCGGGCGCGGGCGGCTACAACGTAAAGCGCGGCAGAACCAGTGGCGGGCCGTACAGCACGCTATTCACTTCTACTGGCCCATCCTACACGGATACGGGCCTGACCAACCACACGGCCTACTACTACGTCGTTTCGGCGGTCAGCAGCTGCGGCGAATCGGCCAATTCCGGCGAAGTTCCCGGCGTGCCGTCCGCGGCGATTCCGCCCAGGAGTCTTCCCAAAGCTCCGTCGGAGGTTGGTTGCTATTGGTATACGGCAAACGGCTGGGAGACGCTCCCATGCGAGCCCGTCAGCGACGTCATAAGCAGCGTCGGGGCCCCTGTGATCCCTCCTGCACTCTCCTCGCCCTACGTCGAGGCAACTCCCAATCCCACGACGTCGCCCAACAAAGTACTCGTTCCGCCCACGAGCTCAACGCCCTTGCCCTTTGTTTTCGCGCAGGCAGAGATTTTGTTCCCAGTGATCGGGAGCGTGACGAATGTGGTTTCCAGTCCCCCTTCGACATTCCCTGGGTGCCTCACCTCCGGGTCGCCCACGCTCAACGCATTGAGTGTCCAGCTCAACACGAACAAGTTCATGATGACGAATGGACACAACGGGGCCGTGCAATTCGCCATCCAGTCAGCGGGGCTGGACGACCCCGCCATCCACATGTGTGCCTGGCAGAACGATGTAACGGACCAGTCATACGATGACACCTCGGTATGTGTCAAAGCGCCCCCACCAACGCGCGACACGCCCCTCAAGCCGTTCGACTTCGTCAACATCGCTGGCTCTGTCGACGCCGCGGCGGGCACGATGAGCATCGTCGTCCAATTGTCGTGGGTTGAGCCCGGCTGGCCCAATATCTATGCGCAGACGGGGATCGACAAATACGGCCTGGCCAACCACTGGTTCGAATTCGACGCCGCCATGCTTGGGCTGGGCGGTTGCACCGAGGCGGAATTCGAGGACGACGCCAGCGTCGTAACCCGCTTGATGGGGTCCACTTGTCCCGGTGTCACCAGCGCTACCAGTTCCACCTCCGGCTGTCCGACGGACACACTGGAACCCCACGCGAGCTTCGAGAACAGAAAGTCTACGGCGGAGACGAATAACCTCCTACAGATCGGTACTCCTTCTGTGAGCTATCCCAATCCCTACCTGGCGGTGACGAACGTGACCGCGACGACGTCGGGCTCATGCATCGACCCGAAGCACATCTACGTGCGGGACTACGAGACAGACAGCGGCGCAGTTCCATCGAACGCAGCCGGGCAGGCATTCTGGGAGAGCCCCGACATCTTCCTGGTTCCGAAGGATTCGCCGGTGGATCCGTACTCCACGCCCGCCCAGTCGCTGATTACGCCTAACACCGACTTCGACGTCTGGGTTCGTGTCCACAATGATCTCGGCTGTGCGCCAGTGACGGGCGCGAAGGCGCTCGTGTACATCGCGGATCCTTCGGCTCTCTCAACGGCGTGGAACTCTCTCACGAACAACCTATACCTTGCCGCCACTTCGGCGGGCAACACCGTCGCGGCGGGCGACCGATCGTTGATCGGTCCATTCCACTACCACGCGCCGCTCAGCGGATATGGCGATGGGCACAAGTGCCTGATCGCTGCGATCATTGCCGAGGGCGAGCCAGAGGTGGACAACTACTTCGATGCGCCGAATTCTAACCAGGTGGCACAACGCAACGTGGAGTTCCAGAACTGCGCGTTCCCTCTCACCAATGCGACGGGTTCCGACGGCGAGGTGGAGATCGCGCTGCGCGTGGTGCCACCCGAAACGTCGCCCTCGCTGAGCCCAACCGGCACGAATATCTCGTTCGCCTTCGACGACAGCGACTCGCAGTGGCATGACGTGTGGGTGGCTCAGCCAGAAAACGGCACGGCATACTCAGTGAGCAGGACTAGCGACGGCAAGACCACCGTGCGGCTTGGCAAGGCGAGCCTGACGCTTCATGCGGTTCCACTCCACGACGGCGAGTCGCGTACGGCCAGGGGGAACCTCGCCGGTTTGCCAGCTGGCGCACCGCTGACGACACTGAGCCTCTAGGCGACCCTGAGAAATTCATCGACGGGCGACCTGCTCGCGCCGCCTAATGGTGGCTCGTGCCAGGACGTAGGCGCTCCAATTTCCGAGTGAAAGGATGTTTCATGCGTCTCTTGACCCAATGGCTCGTCGTCGCGCTTCTCGGTAGCGTGGCGGGATGCGGGCGGAGTGGCGTACGGATCGCCGGAGATGCTGCGGGGGCGAGGGACGCCTGGGCTGTCGACGTGGTGACCGGTGCCGACCTAGGTATCGGAACTGCCGACTCGAGTCCCGAGGCAATGTACGCTGGCGTCGTCCTGGGAATGATCACGCAGGACGAGGCGACCACCAGTTACGTCGCTCGGGCGGTTTTTACGACGGGGCCGCGCCCTACCATCGGCGGCTGCCCGAATTGTTGCTGCGGAGTCGAGGAACGCGGGCTGCCCATCCCTGAAGAGCGGCCCGATGCCGGCGAGATCACCATTGCTGCCGCCGTGGGGGCGACCACTCTCGCGACGCTGGACCATTCTGGCGATTTATATGGGATGTCCGATTTGGGCTGGTCCTGGTTTAGGCCGCTGAGCGACTATGCGCCGGTCGACAGCCAGCCGTGGAGTCCCGGTGACTCCCTCCAGGTTGTAGCGGCCGGAAACGAGGTCGAGTCGTTCTCGGGAGTGTTGCGGACGGGTCCGCCACTGGCGGGGATCGTGCCGCCGATTGGGCCGTCGCCCGTCGTTGTCGACTACAGTCAGGCCTTCGAGGTTTCGTGGACGCCGGAAGGCAAGGGCGACGCGACCATGCTGCTCAGCCTCCCGTATGACGGTGGCATCTGCTATTGCGATGCGCCCGACTCGGCGGGCAGAGTGGTCGTGGGTGCGAACCTCCTCAGCCCCATCTCAGCTGAGCAAAATGGAAAGATCAAGTTGGCGCGACTGACCATCTCGACCGTGGCCAGCGGCAACGCGACGATCGATTTGGTTGGCGCCGTCATTCAGGCAGGACCGTTGGCGGTCGAGTGACCAGAATCACCGGCAGTCGCGCGCAGATGACCGATGCGCACTTGTTGGCCCTGGCGATTCGCCGCGGGGGACGACTGGCGACCTTCGACCGCGGACTGGTCGACCTTGCGCCCGAGCGCGAGGCCGAGCACGTGGTCAGCCTCGGTCAGTAGGAGAGAGTCGCACGCGACGTTTTATAACACGGCGCACAAGCTGTAATCGGGTTCGGCTATCAGGGACTACGGCACGCAGGTCGCGGAGTCGCTGCACATGAGCGTCACCCAGCCACCGTCCGGCATATACACGCCATCGGTGCTCGGAAGGGCACAGGTGCCAGCGAGGGTTGCTTTCGAACCGTCGCCGCAGGTGACTACGAGAGCGCTGTCGGACCCCGCACCCGTGGCCACGGTTGCGCCTGAGACATCCGTGATGGTGAACGCTGCCCCGGTTGGGACGTTGCCGGCCAACTCGGTGTGCGTCTCTATTGAATAGGAAACCGCACCGCCGTTCTTGCAGGTTTCCACTGTCGACATGGCGGCCGCATTAACCGTGCGGTGAACTGTGACTCCATTCGCGTAGCATTCGGTCGACGCGAAAGTGGTCATGTCGTAGTTTTGCGTGCATTCCCCTGACGGCACGCAGGTGGCGAGCAAGCTGGTCACGCAAGCTGGCCAAACGCAGCCAGTCGCGGGGCTGTTGGTGGTGCCGTTGCTGCCGCCGCTACCACATCCAGCGACCAAGGCAACAGCCACGATGGCTGTCAGGGCCTTCAGATGCGCCGCTTTCAAGGCGACAACGTCGATCGGTTTCGGAAACCCTCTCCCCATCGGGGCATGGGTGCTAACCACAGCTCTCTCGGAACTTGACGGCCAACGGTGCGAGCCGGAGTCCAACCACAGAGGGCACAGGGGCCACAGAGGCCGGAAGGAAGGGGTTTCGGATCCGGATCCGAGCCCTTCCTTTCTTCCCATCCGTCTCTGTGAACTCTGTGCTCTCTGTGGTGAAATCCGGGGCAAACTGGCTTCGCTGCGTGGGTCGTTCCTTCTCAGTGCAGCTTGCGATACACGCCAATCACCACACCCAGCAGATTCACGCTGCGGAAATCCCGCTTGCGCACCACGATGGGTTCCATGGCGGCGTTGGCGGGCTGGAAGCGGATGGAGTCGCCTTCCGGGTAATAGCGTTTGACCGTGGCTTCGTCGCCAATCATGACCACCACCGTCTCGCCCGAGTTGGCCTGGAGCTGTTTGCGCACGAAAACGTAGTCCCCGTCCAAAATGCCGTCCTCGATCATGGACTCGCCCTTGATCCGCAGGGCGAACACCTCGCGGCTCTGTCCGATGAAGAAGCGATCCACCTTGACCGTGTCCTCGTAGTTTCGCACTGCCAAGAGAGGCTGCCCGGCCGCGACCTTGCCAAGGATGGGCACGTCCACGGTCTGGCTGCTGGCCAGCAGGGGGCGCAGGGCGCGCGATTTGAGATCCTCGCGCTGCAAGTAGCCCTTTTTCTCAAGGGCGCGCAGGTGATCGTTCACCCCGTTGGTGGAACGGATGCCGAAGTGGCTGCCGATCTCGCGCAAGGTCGGCGGATAGCCACACTTGTTTATCGAGCCAGAGATGAAATCGAGAACCTCGCGCTGGCGGTCGGTCAGGTCGCTGGCAGGATCGTCGTCGCGAACGATAGTCAGGTGGCCCATGGGCGCTCCTCTCGCGGGGTTACTGAACAAACGTATGGTACGGAACATATGTCCCGTGTCAAGTTCGTGTCGCGCGCCGCTATGCGGCATTGCGGTCGGACGCCGCCGTCGACGGTCACGGGTTCTCACGCAACTTTGGCGGAGCCACGCCGACAAGCATGGCATGAGCGAGATCCCGACCAGTTCGACCCTGAAAGCCATTGTCGGCGACGATCCAGCGCTGCGCCTGTTGCTGGCGCGTGCCGCGCGGGTGGCGCCCAGCCGCATCCCCGTGCTGGTAACTGGCGAAAGCGGAACGGGCAAGGAATTGCTTGCCCGTGTCCTGCACGAATTGGGTCCGCGGCCCAAGGGGCCGTTCGTCGCGGTCAACTGTGGCACCCTGGCCCGCGAGCTGGCCGAGAGTCAGCTTTTCGGACACGAACGCGGGGCTTTCACAGGCGCGGGATCGCGCCGCGCCGGCTGGTTCGAGGAGGCGGCAGGGGGCACCCTGGTGCTCGACGAGATTGGCGAGCTGCCCATGGACCTGCAGCCCAAGCTGCTGCGCGCGCTGGAAACCGGGCGCATCCGGCGGGTAGGGGGCAGCGGCGAGACCGCGGTGGAGGTGCGCGTGGTGGCCACCACCTTGCGCGATCTGCGACGGGACACCCAGCGCGGCTCATTCCGTCTCGATCTCTTTCATCGCCTGGCCGGCTTCGAGCTGCGGCTGCCGGCCCTGCGCGACCGACCAGGGGACGTGCTGGTTCTGGCCCAGCACTTTCTCGACGAGTTCAAGCCCGAACTCGGCGCCCGGGTGATCGCCGCAGATGCCGCTGCCAAGCTCGCGGCGCATGACTGGCCCGGCAACGTGCGCGAATTGCGCCATGTGATCCGTCGAGCCGCACTCTTCACCAGCGCCGCGATCGACGGCACTAGTGTGGAGATCGAAGCGACTGGCGACGGGGCGGCCAGGATGTCACGCGCGGCTGACGGTTGCGGGCCGATGGTCGCAGCGGGCGACCTCGTCCGTCCGGCGGCATTTGGGATCGAGAGCGACTTGCTTCCTCTGCGCAACAAGTCCTTCCAGCAGATCCAGACTGACGTGTTCGTCTGGGCCCTGCGGCGCAACGGCAATAGCCGGCGCCGTGCCGCTGCGGCGCTGGGCATTTCGCGTTCGACCTTCTGCGATCGTGTGAGAAGGATGGGACTGGGCGCCAGGTCCGAGATCGCGAGTCCATGAATGGTTGATAGCCACAACAACCACAGGGACATTCGGGTCGGCCTGCTTGCCGGTCTCGGCTGTCTCCCGTCCAGCCCAAATGTCCCGGAAATCGGCATGCAGGTCGACGATCTGAATGTCGTTCGATGTGCAAGCCGGGCCGTAGGCTGAAGAGACAACACCCACGACAAGCGACGAGATGGATCGGGACGTGCCCATCGGTGCCACCCCCTGAAGTGATTGTGAACTTGCGCAGGACCGAGGTAAAGCTGCTTCGAGGGGCGTGTCTTCGAGGGGCGGCCGAGAGCGTTTCTGCTTACCGTTCAACGGGTTTGGGGACGGCCGGTTCATTCGGTGCCGGCGGCGTTGGTCCAGGCGCGGGGGGCGTGGCTGCTGGCGGTGGCGCTGCTGGTGCAGCCGGCGTGGGTTCCGGGGCTGCAGGCGCTGGTGCGGGAGCCGGCTGCTCCTCCTCGACGGGCGGATTGTCAATCCTTGGATCAAATCCAGCGGAGGGGGCAGGTGGTGGAGGCGGCGGAGGGGGCGCAGAGGGCGGGGGCGCAGCCGGTGCAGAGGACTGTATGATTACCGGTGGGGTAGCGGGTGCAGGAGCAGGAGCAGGCGGAAGCGCAGCGGGTGCGGCGACGGCCCTGGCCGCGAGCGGTTTCGGGCCTGACGCCGGGGCACCGAAGGGCGAGGTCTTGGTCCAGACCGGCGCGCCCAGGTGGTTTAGCGGCCCGCTGATGCGGAAGCCGTAGAGCCCGTCGGGACGCTTGCCCCCGGCGGCGGCAATCTCCATGATGGTGCGCAGCTTTTCCGAACTCTTGAGGAGAGCGTCGCTCAGTTTGAAGCGGACGTAGAGATCCAGCGACGAAGAGGCCAAGGAATCGTTCAGCTTGATCTCGCCCTCTACAAAGAGCTCGCCGTCAGGCGACTTGGATTGCACGCCCTGCAGGCGTCCCACGCCCTTGTCGATGGCCACGCGGCCCACGAAATCGCCCAGACGGATCTTGGGAAGTCCCAGTCCCTCGGCCAGCAGTGGATTGTCGCGGATAATCAGCTTGGCCTTGCCGTCGCCCAGCGCGCATGCGCTGCAGGTCCAGGTCAACGAACCCACCGTGGCAGCGGCGCGCAGGCCGGGCATCTTCTCGTCGAGTTTCACCTCCAGTTTGCCAAACAAGGGCAGGTTGATGGCGGCCTTGACCCACGGGAGCTCGGATAGATCGATGGCCGTGGCCGCTACGTGAAGCGCGCTCTCGGTCTTGCTGCGGCTGGATTCCACGTCCACATCGCCCCCGAATACGTTGGCCGAAACCTGGAAGGTCTTGCGGCCGGACAGCGCTCCCAAGAGCGACCAGCGCACCTTGGCCACCGGAATCACGATACGCGTGGGCTTGCCCCCGCCTGCGGGACGCGTGGCGACGATGACGTCCTTGAGTCGGATGCCCAGGCCCAGCGCGGGCCCCTGCGACTTGACCTCGACGTCATAGCCTTGCTGCTCGGCCAAGACCACCAGGTAGTCCTTCAAGCGGCCATAGGGAAGTGTCAGGACCAGGACCAAGAAGAACACGAACAGACCAAAGGCCGCGGTGGCGGCGAGCCTCCAGTACTTGCGCAAGCGTTCGCCAATCATTTAACCTTTGCCCTTCGCCGCGGGCGCGGCCTTCTTCTTCTTGTCGTCCTTCAAGCGCTCATAGGCGGTGGCAGTCAACTCCACGTCCAGCTTGTCGCCTTCGCCGAAGCTGTGCCGGATCTGCAAACGCGTGATCGCGATGAGGCGCGGGTTGGTTTCTATCTTGCTCAGGAAAATCGCCAGTTCCTTCAGGCCCACCTTGCGCAGCTTCACGTCCAGGCTGTGTTCCAGGTAGCGCTTGCCCGCCGGGGCGGGCGGACGATCCACAGTTTCCGGAATCTGAATGCCGGCTTCCTTGCCGGCGGCTTCCAGATCGGCGGCCAATTGCGGCGGCTCGACGCCGATGCGGGTTTCCTGCGAAACCATGCGCGACTTGGCGTCCAGGTAGTCGTCGCGATGGCTGGCGATGGCGGCCAGCGCTTCGCGCGCGTCCTGGTTGCTGGTGCTGATCTCTTGCAAGGCATCGACGATGAGGTAGCCGGTCAGCAGCAAGGCGAGCATGGCGACAGCGCCGGCCAGAATCGAGATGAGCTTGCGCTCGCGGGCCGCCATCCGGTTCCATTCGGCGGTGGCATAGACCACTGGTCGTCGCAGCCCGCTCGCGATTTTTCCTAGCAGACGTTTGAAGAATCCCATGACTTCCTTATGGGCACTTCGAGTTGATGGTCAGGCTGAACTGTTTTGCGCCACCGCTGACCTCGGTGAGGGGGCCCTTGTTGATCTCTTCGAAGCAATCGAGCTCCTTGAGCTTGGCCACCACGTCATCAAGCGACGCGGCGGAATCCACCGTGCCCTTGATGCTGGTCTTCTTGGACTTGATTTCCAGGTCCTGCACGTCGATGGCCACCTCCTCGGCGGGGGGCATCTTGCGCGAGATCCGGTCGAGCAGGTCGTAGGCGGTGACCCGGGGCAAGGGCGCCATTTCGTCGCGGAAGGAACGCTTGAGCGCCGCCGTCACCTCGGTCGCGTCGGAGCGGGCTTCTCCAAAAAGCTCCTTGGTGGCGAGTCTCAGTCTCTCTTTGAGTTGCTGCTGCTCGCTGGACAGGCGCCGGAGCGCGATGGTTCCGTCCACGGCGGCACAGGCCAGCACAGCCCCGACCAGAAGCGCCAGGTGAGCAGCCTTCTGGCGCATGACCGAGAAGTTGGCGCGGTACTGGAAGGGACCGCGCCGCAGGTCCAACTCCCTGTGACCGTGCGCCCCGGCCCAGGCCAGGGCCGAAGACAAGGCCAGGCGTGCGCGTTGGCTGGATCCCTCTTCGTCGACCACGGGAATTGCTTCGACCTCGTCGACCCCCTCTGCAAGCGCGGGAGCAGGCGGGGCTGGCCACAGGCTGGTGGGAATACCCAGCTCCTCCTGCAGAAATTCGGCCAGCCCCTGCAAGCGCGAGCCGCCGCCGGCCAGGAGGATTGTCTGCACCGGCTCTTTGTTTTGGGCACGGAAGCTGGCCAGGGTCTGGCGTAGGTCGCGCAGGAATGGCGCCAGCGCCTCCTGCAGCACGGCGCCGAGCTGGCGTTGCGCAGACGTGGCGGGCGGTCGCGCGCGGCTGGGCACGCATCCATGCATCTGCTTGGCCTGCTCAGCCTGGGCCCAGGTCCACTTGTCCCCCGAGGCGCGCACCAGGGCCAGGGTCAGCTCCTCGCCTGCGTGACTGCCGGTCCGGCCGAACACCGCCTCATCGCCGCGCAGGAAACACAGTTGGCTGCGCTGATGGCCGACGTCGATGAACAGGCGGACGCCGGTCGGCGCGGTTTCGGCGGGAGCGCGCTCCTCGGCCAGCAGGGCGTGATACACGATCGGGGTGGGGTAGAGCGTGCGCGGCTCCACCCCGCATTGCTTGAGCGAAGCGAGAAAGGCCGCCACCGCCTCGCTGCGTGCCGCGACCGCCAGGGCACGCGAGCCAGCGGGTTCGCTCTCACCGGTCTTGGCTGCCGACAGGATGACGTGGTCCATGACGACCTCGGATAGGTCGTACATGATTTGCCCCTCCAGCTCGTAGCCCACCACCTGGTCAACCTTGCGCGCGTCGGAGAAGGGCAGGTCGAGCACGCGCAGGGCGAGCATCTCACCGGGCAGGGCCATGTGAATGGTCGACTGCGAGGGCAGGCGGGCCACACCCGCGCGCAGGGCCTCGGCCTGTCGCTCGGCCAGCGGGGCCTCGCCGGGCGGCACAATTTCCTCGAAGGACGCGTGCAGCCGCACCCGGCGGAACCCCACGTCGAACACTGAGAATTTGACCGACCAGGATCCCAGGTCGATTCCGGTGATGGTGTGAGCCATGAGTCTGTTGCCTCGCTCCTACTCTTCTCGCCAGTATTGGACGACGCCCGAAGCTTGCTCGCCCAAGGGGTTGTTGGTGACGGGGTTGGCCAGAAAGCCTTGGCTGTCCAGGATGACGATGATTCTCTTTTTGACCTTGCCCGACTCGCCTGTGGCCACCACCCGGTACACGCGCGGTGGTCCCACGTACGCCACATCTTGCAGTTGCTTCGTTGTGATGGTGATTCCGGTCAAGTTCTGCATGAGCTGATAGCGTGGATCGTCGCGGGCGATGGAAGCGGCGGGATTGTTGAGCACCCCGATGAGCGCGTCCAGCGAACCAAACCCGACCGCCTGGCTGCGCTCGCACAGGATGCTGGCCAGTGGATAGAGCCGATTGTCATCCAGGATGCTGAGGTCCGTGGGCGGCTTGCTGGGGTCAGGGAACAGCGCCGCGCGCACCAGACCCACTATGAGCGGGGTGCAGTCACCCTTGACCGAAGCCAGGTTGACTCTGCAGTTCTGTAGCGGGTCACTGGCATAGACGGTGAAATTCGAGGCAAAGGCCTCGGCGTAGTCTGGGTCCATACCGCGAACCAGGTTGGTCTCGTCGACCGTGTCGTAGTAGTTGTTGTGAGCCTGGTAGGGATCGTCGCGCTGGTCGTAGCGGTAGTCTTCGGGCCCCGAGGAGTTGGCATCGACTGCAAAGGCCTGCTCGTCGGCATCGGCCCAGTCGATAATCGCCCGCGCGAGATCGACGCGGTCGACGAACTGGCCCTCGGCGTTGCGCTGTTCGAACAGCCAATTGTAGCGGGGCGAGGCCATCAAAGCCTGCAAGAGCCGGAACACCTTGATTTGGCGTGAACGGTCAGGAGCCATGCCGCCGCCACAGTTGATGTCGATCTTGCCGTCCTCGTTGGTGATCTCGGCGTCCATGTGCCCCGTGGGAATGCCCAGACCTGTGGCCTCGCTGGCATCGATTCCGATCAGCCCGGACAAGAGAGCAGTCTCCATCTTGGAGCCGGAAAAGAACCCCAAGACGGGCCCTATGTAGTCGGTCACGCGCAGGCTGATGCCGAGGTCCTGGCCCGCCTGAGAGTTGAGCATATCCAGCGCCGACTTCATGATGGGCTCGACGAACTTGAGTTGAATCTTGATAAGCAGGCGCGACAGCGACAGCGCAGAACGGGCTAGATAGTGCGCACGGACCTCGTCGCGGGCGTTGGCCGCCTGGGCCGCATCCACCGTGGTCCCGTAGGTAAACTGGGACACCAGTGCGATCAGCAGGGAGAGCGACGAAATGGTGATGAGAAAGGCCACGCCACTTTGCCGGTCCCGCTCCCGGCGTGCACGGAAGCGCGCGAGCAATATCGCGCGCCACCCTGCCGAGCGTGCTGTGGAAGTGACTGGCCGGTGTGCATTCATGGCGTGCTCTCAGCCCCCGAATCCCTTCGGGTGGTAGCCGACCCGCTCGGTGACCTGCAGCCGAGCGGTGCTGGTGAAGGTCGCGGCCTGGCCGCGCTCATCGATGACAGTGAGGGCAATGCGCACCTGCGTGGGCAGGTATTGCAGGCCGTCCGCCCCCATGGTGTTCCATTCCTCTTTCCACTCCTTCTTCTTGTAGTCGTAGTAGCTGAACTTCACGCTGGCCACCGCCGGACACAGAACGTAGGTTTCGCCGGGAATCTTCAAGGGATCCTTGGTTTCCAGGCGGCGGGTTTCCCGGCGCATCAGATTGGTGACCATGCGATCGTCGGGATCAGGTTCCGAGAAGTAGCTGACCACTGCGGTGTCGGCTTCGGGCCGATCCGCGCGCAGGCGCTGGTGGCCAAACCAGGAGAAGCGCAGCTCGTCTAGGTCGGCGTGGGTCGTGCCCACGAACATAGTGCGCTTTTCTTCCACACCGATCTTCTCGGATTCCGACAGGAAAGCCATCTCCACTTCTCGGGTCATGCGCATGAGTGCCACGCGGATGGTGTGGGTCCGATCCTGCGCATCCTCCATGCGCTTCTTCACCCGCGCCGTCTGGCTGAAAGAGCCCCACAGCAGCGCAGTCACGAAGGTCATCAAGGTCAGCGCCAGCATCACCTCGATCAGGGTGAAGCCAGCCGGGGCCTGTCGTGTGAGCCGGCGCCGCCTCATTTCTAGGGGCCCTTCTTAAGGTTCGATGTCGGGGACTTTCCGCCCGGCGCGCTGGTGGGCGAGCCTCCCATCAACGCCATGTCGAGCTTCGACGGATCAGTCATGAAGTTGACGACCTCGAAGGACTGCTCCGGCCGCCCAGGCTCGTTCCATTTGACCTTGACCACCACGCGACGGACCGATTCCTCCAGTCCTATGCGGATGGGGTCCATCAGTGTGGTCATGAAACTGCCCATGAAACCAGCCAGCATGTCCATGGGATTGGTGGATTGGGTCTTCTGCTGCGCCGCCTGTTGCACGTCCTGAACCGCACTGGTGGGCAGCTTGACCTTCTCCACGGCGGCGTACCATTTCACGCGAGGAAATCCCTCATCGGTGAAATCGCCCGAGTCCTCTCCCTCCATCTCGCTGAACCCAATCTCCAGGATGCTCTGCTCCAGGGCCGAGATCTTGGTCCGGGCCAGGAAGGTGGCGGCGGTGAGCATGCGCGAGTGGAGGGTGGAGCGTACGTCGCCGGTCACCGTGCGTGTGAGCACGACCAAGGCGATGGCCAGGATGGCAATGGAGATCATCACCTCAAGCAGCGAGAAGCCGGATTGTGCATGGGGGCCCCTGGAGGGCGCCCTCCTCAAGATGATGGCGTCAATGCGATTCCGAAACCCTCTCCCCGTCGGGGAGAGGGCTGGGTGAGGGGTCCGCGAGATCACAAAGGAGCGCGGTTCCAGGTCCACTGAACGCGGGCTGACCCTCACCCGCCGACGCGGACGTCGGCGGCCTCTCCCCGTCGGGGAGAGGCACGGATCTGGCTTGCCCCCGATCATCCCAGCGGAACCCTGGGAGGGTTCGCTACGCCCTTCGGCCCCCCACGCCCGTCTCATGGGATGATCTCCTTGCCGTCGTCGTCGTACTGCTTCTCCAAGGGCGGCTGGACATAGAAGTTCTTGATCTGCACTCGGCCGGTCAGGGGATGCACCACCAAGGAGTAGACCGCGTCTCGCTTCATGTCGGTCAGGTGCACGATGGCGGCCTCTGTCATGCCCAGAGGGAAGAAGTAGATGTAGCCCTTCCCGACATCGAGCGGGTCGGCCAAGCGCGGGGTGTAGAGGTCGGCGATGCGCGCGCCCTTGAGGTCCACCGGCTTCACCGCCATTTCCTTGAATGCAGCAAAACTCGCGCGCTTGGGCCGGAACGGTTCCGGCTTGTAGCGCGCCTGCATCTCCTCCAGGCCCGCCTTCTCATCCGCGCGCTTGGCGGCCTCTTCGGCCTCCTTGGCCAGCTTGTCGGCTTCCCTCTTGCGCGACTCCTCGGTCTCGCGGCCGCCCGCCATGACGAAGCGGTCGTCCGTTACCTCGGCCCAGTAGCGGCCCTTGTCGATGTCCAACACCAAGCGATGAACCTTGCCCGTGGTCGAGGCGCGGTCGAAAAGATAGCGGACGGCGCCCGCCATCTTGCTGGCCGAGGCGCGCAGATCGCTCTTGGCCATAGAGCGGATACCCGCCACAGCCGAGCCGACCATCAAGGCGACGAGGACCAACACCACCATCACCTCGATCAAGGTCATGCCGGCGTCGGCATGAACAACCGGCGCAGGGGTCGCATATTTTGGTCGTGCCGTCACTACTCCTGGGCCTTGATGTCGTCGGCCGTGCCCTCGGTGCCATCAGGCCCAATCGAGATCACGTCGATGCCATCGGTGTTGATCTGCCCCGGACAACGCATGATGAAGTCCTTGTTCCAGGGATCCTTCTGCCGCCGGGGCATGTACTTTTGCGCCACCAGATCGTCCATGCTCTTGGGACACTCATTGTTGTTGTCCATCATGTACTGCTGCGCCTTCTGCATGATCTCGTTGACCTGGATGCGCGCAGTCTTGACCTGGCCCTTCTTGAAGTAGTTGAACGCACCCACGCCCACGGCCCCCATGATGAGGGCAATGAGCGCGAACACGATCATGATCTCCATCAGGGTCATGCCCGAGTCGCCGGACCGTTTGCGCGCCGAGGATGCGCGCCCGGCCACTGATGCCTTGGTTGGATTTTTCAGTTCGTCTGTCATGACTCTCTCCTTGTTGGTGGAAACCGGCATTACTGAACCATATTGCCCATGTCCATGATGGGAACCAGAATCGAGAAGATGATGAACCCGACGCCCACCGCCATCATGAGGATCATGATGGGGGCCAAAAGCGAAGTCATGCGGCTCACCTCCATCTCCACGTCGCGCTCGTAGGCGCCGGCCACGTTCTCCAGCATGGCCTCCAGTTGCCCCGAGCGCTCGCCTACGGCCACCATGTGGCACATCATCGAGGGGAACTGGCCTGACTTCTTCAGCGTGGCCGCGATGGATTCGCCCTCGCGGATGGCCACGCGCGCGTCTTCGATGACCTTCTCCAGCACTGTGTTGTTGAGCACGCGTTTGACAATGTCCAGCGCGGTCAGCACCGGCACTCCCGAGGACAGCATGGTGGCCAGGGTGCGCGCAAAACGGGCCACGGCCAGCAGCCGGATGAGGCGTCCGACAATGACGATTTTCAACTTCACCCGGTCCATCAAGGCGCGGCCCTTGGGTTTGCGCGCCCAGCGCCGCAACAAGATCACGGCGCCAATCAATATCGGCAGCACCAGCCACCAGTAGCCGCCCGCGATGGCCGCCACGGCGATGAGAAGCTGCGTGTTCCAGGGCAGAGCTTTGCCCGCATCGGCGAAGATGCCGGCGATGGGCGGCACCACCACCACCATGAGCACGGTCATGACGCCGGTGCCGACAAAGGCCATCAGGATGGGATAGGCCATCGCGCTCGTCACCTTGGAGCGCAACTCGTTCTGTGAATCGAGGAAGTTGGCCATGCGGGCCAGCACGGCGTCCAAGTTGCCGGCGCTCTCGCCCGAGCGGACCATGTTGATGTAGAGTTCGGGGAACACGACCCGGTGTTCGGCCATGGCATCGGCCAGCGCGCTGCCCTCGTTCACCTTCTGGCGGATGCCGGCCAGGATCATCTGCAGCTTGCGGTGATCCGACTGTTCGGCCAGGGCTCCCAGCGCCTCGGCCAGGGGAATCCCCGCGTGAATCAAGGTTGCGAGCTGGCGCGTGAAGATTGCTACGTCTTGCGGGCGCACGCGTTCGAACAGGCGCTTGATGTCGACCTCGCGCCGCAAGCCCTTGCTTCCGCTGGCGGACGAGGCCACCGCACTCTTGCTCTGCTTGCCCGCCACCACCTCGTGCAGCTCGGTGATGAAAACGCTTTCCTTGCGCAGGGTTTGGCGCAGCGCTTTGGGGCCGTCGGCCTCGCGGTTGCCGGTGGCCGGCTTGCCGCCGGCGTCGATGCCTTTCCATGCATAAAGTGGCACGTGGGCGTCTCCCTGGCTAGTTCTCGTCTCCGGTGGTGATCATGAGCACCTCGGCTGCCCCAGTCATGCCGGCCAGCACTTTCTGAGCGCCGTCCTCACGCAGCGTGCGCATGCCGCCACCCTCGATGGCCGCGCGTTTGATGGTGCCGGCGTCGGCATTCTTGATGGCGAGCTGGCGGGTTTGCTCATCCACCATGAGTAGCTCGTAGATCGCGGTGCGGCCCTTGTAGCCGGCGTTGAGGCAACTGGCGCAGCCCCCTTCGCGCGCCCGGTACAGCATGCCGGGCGGGGGCGGCGTGCCCTCGCCTTTGAAGCGCACACGGCGCGCCTGGCCGGCAAAGAAAAGCGCCGGGTCGAGACCGAGGCTGAGCAAATCCTCCTCGGTGGGCCGGTAGGTTTCGCAGCAATCGCGGCACAGGCGGCGTACCAAGCGCTGGGCCAGCAGGGCCATCAGCGACGAGGCGACCAGGAACGGTTGCACACCCAGATCCACCAAGCGGGTAATCCCGCCGGCCGCGTCGTTGGTGTGGATGGTGGAGAGCACCAGGTGGCCGGTGAGCGAGGCCTGGATGGCGATCTCGGCGGTTTCCAGATCGCGGATTTCGCCCACCATGATCACGTCTGGATCGTGGCGCAGGAACGAACGCAGGCCGTTGGCGAAGGTGAGATCGATCTTGTCGTTCACCGCCACCTGCGAGATGCCGTCGAGCTGGTACTCGACCGGATCCTCGATGGTCAGGATGTTGAGATCGGGCGAGTTGATCTTGGCCAGGCACGCATACAGAGTGGTGGTCTTGCCCGAGCCGGTGGGCCCGGTCACCAGGAGGATGCCGTGGGGACGATGGATGAGGTCGTCCATCTGGCGCAAGTGATCGTCGCCGAACCCGACGTCGGCCAGGTCGTGCAGGATGTTCTCGCGGTCGAGCAAACGAATGGTGATGCGCTCGCCTCCCTTGACCGTGGGCGCGGTGGCCACGCGCATGTCGATGTCTTTGCCCGCGATTTTGCGCCGGATGCGACCGTCTTGCGGCAGGCGCTTTTCCGCGATGTTGAGCCCGGCCATGATCTTCACGCGCGAGATGATCGAGGGGACGAATTGGCGGGCCGCCCGTCGCGTTTCGTACAGCACACCGTCGATGCGATAGCGTACGATGACGTCCTTCTCGCCCGGCTCGATGTGGATGTCGCTGGCTCGTTCCTTGACCGCGTTGAACATCAGGGCGTTGACCCAGCGGATGATGGGGGCCTCGTCGTTGACGTCGAGGATGTCCACCAATTCCTCGGCCGCGCCCATTTCGTCTTCGCCCTCGCCTTGGCCCAGGGTACCCGCGTCTTGTCGGCGCCCGTACACCTGGTTGACGGCGTCCAGAATCTTGTTGCTGGGAATCAGCAGAGGCTCGATGTCACCGGCCACCGCACCCCGCAGGTCGTCCAACGCACCCATGTCGAGCGGGTCGGCGGTGGCGACCGTGACCTTGTTTCCGTCTTTCTTGATGGGCAGCAAGCGGTGCTGTTTGGCAAACGCGATGGGTACCAAATTGGCAAGGTCTGCGTCGATCTGTTTGAAGTCCAAGTCGGCCGAGAAGGGGATGCCGAGCTGGGTACCGAGCGCGCGCAGCACATCTTCCTCGCTGGCGGCGCGCGCCTTTTGCAGGATTTCGCCGATACGACCACCCTCACTGACCTGCTGGGCAAGGGCCTGCTCCACCGCCTCGCTGGTGACGGCACCCGCCTCAAGCAGGATTTCGCCCAGTCGCTTGCTCAGCATGCCTATTCCTTGGCCGGCGCGGAAGCCGGCTTGCCAGAGGTCCCGGCCGGGGGGGCGGGCGCGGGCGCGAGAGCTGCGGGCGGGGCTTTGCTCGGTGGCGCGGCCGCCGCCTTGCGGATTCGCTTGGTCCTGCCCTTCACTTTCGGTGGTGATGCGGGGGTCAGCCGCTCTTCCGCGGGCGCCTCTTCATCCATGTCGTCGGCTGGTGCGGCCGGGGCGGTCTCTTCCGCTTGGGGCCCCGTCACAGGCGCAAACTTGGCCGACACCGGATCGATAGGTGTCGAGTCCTCACCCTCGTCGCGCTCTCGGATGTCGCGCAGCTCTTTCTCTTCGTCCTCCATCTCCCGCACGGTCTTGTTGATCTCCTCCAGCATCCCGCGCTTGCGCCGGAAATCCATGTCCTTGTCCAGCGACACGCGGTCCTCCAACGTACTGTAGCGCTCGATGAACTCGCGTCGTTCGCGCATTTTCTTCTCCGCCACCCGGCGCAGATCGGACAAGTCGGAGATCACATAGGGTGTGAGCGCGATGATGATGTTGGTCTTCTTCAAGTCCCTGCTGGTGCTGCGAAAGAAAAAACCGATGACCGGGATATCGCCCAGGATTGGGACTTTGGTGACAGTCTCGCTGGCCCGGTCGCTCATCAGGCCACCGATCACCACCGTCTGCTGGTCGCGCGCCACGATGGTGGTCTTGGTCGACCGCTTGGATGTGGCCGGCCCGAGGCCGTTGTAGTTCGCCGCCTCGACGTCGGAGACCTCCTGTTCCACGTCCAATCGGATCACGTTGTGTTCGTTCACGCTGGGCAGCAGCTTGAGCTTGAGCGCCACGTCCTGGCGGTTGACCGACAGATAGGGCGTGACAGTCGCCGTACCGGTCAGAGCGGAGCCCATCATGGCGCCGGGGAAGGGCAAGTTCTCGCCCACGGTGATCTCACCCTCTTGATTGTTCATGATGAGGATATGTGGGTTGGACAGCACGTTGACGTCGTTGTTGGTCTGCACGAGTTTCAGGAACACGCCGAACGAGGGGATGTTCACGTTGAGGACGCCGAAGATCTTGGTCTGCGATGAGTCGAGGGCGGGTCCGAACAGCGCCGCGCTCAGGCCCCCCATGTCGTTGAGCATGGCGGTAGGATTCATGGCGTCGCCCAGGGTCTGTTTGGCGTTGAACCCGCCCAGCAGCAGGCTCTGCTTTCCCGCGATGTCCTGCCCCTTGCCCGCGTGGTACGAGACACCCACGTCGCGGGACTTGTCGGTGGTGACCTCGAGAATGAGTGCCTCGATGAACACCTGCTTGCGGGGCGCATCCAGCTTCTCGATCACGCGGCGCAGAGCCTGGAAATCCTTGAACGACGACATGACCAGCAGCGAGTTGGTGGGCGCATCGAAGGTGACGCGCACATCGCCCTCGAACATGAGCGCGCTTTGATTGCCTTGCTGGTTCTGCGCGGGAGTGGCGGCCGTCGGCGCGGCGGAGCTTCCCCGGCGCCGGACCCCGGTGGCGAGTGAGCCCACCACCTGCACGCCGGTGATGGCACTCAGCGTGGCCGCCAGCTCATCGCAGTTGGCATTGGCGCAATTGTAGATGTGAAAGCGGTCCTGGGCCGCGCCGCGCACCGATTCCTCGGGCGAGACGTCCAACTTGTGGACCAGAATCACCAGCCAATCGTAGGCACGCTGGTTGGCCACCACGATGAGGCTGTTGGACCTCTCGTCGGGGACGATCTTGGTGATGGTCATTTCCGTCGACAGGTCGCCGGGTGGGCCGGGCTGCGGTTTGGGTGGGGCCGGGGGTGGCGATCCAGGTTGGCGCTTCTGGCCGGAACCTAATTGCTGAACCGGCATGATTTCGGCTATCCGGCCGGCCATGTCGATGGCCGACGTGTTCTTGATACGGATCATCCAGATCTTGTCGCGGTTGGCCGATGGGGTGTCGAACTGCTTGATGATGGACACCATGCGTTCGATGTTTTCCGATTGGTCCGTGATGATGAGCGACGATCGGTAGGAGATGATGTCAGCCGATTCGCTCTTCAGGCGGTTGAGCACGGCGTTGGTCAGATCATTGGTGTCCAGGTACGACACGCGCACCAGCTTGGTCACGTATCGCTTGTCGTGGGGCACGCGTTCGCCGGCACCTATAAAGGGCAGGGTGGTGAAGCGCGCGCGCGCTGCTTCGACGATGCGCAGGAATTTTCCCGACGGCTCAACCGTCAAGCCCACCGATTCCAGCGCGGCGAAGAAGAGCCGATAGGCCTCCTCGGGCGTGATCAGCTGGGGCGCGATGATGGTGACCTTCTTGCCCTGCAGCGGGATGGAAACCAGGAACTGCGAGCAGGTGATGCTTGAGATCCATCCGATCAGATCGATGACATCGCTTTCTGGTTTGAGGTTCAGCTTCACGATGCGTTTGCCGGGAGGGAGTTTTTTGCAGGAGTTGAACTCCTTCTCGCCCGGCAGTTCGACCACGCCGGGTGCGCCGGGTTTGGCCGGCCCCGCGGCGGGTTTGGCGGCAATCGGGGCGGGGGCGGGCGCAGGCGGGGGCGGGGCCGGCGCAGGGGCCGGCGGTGCACCCGGTCGGCCCGGGAGACGCGGCAAGAGTCGCGATGGCCGCGGTACGGGTGCCGGCGGGGGTGGGGGTGCTGCCTCTGCGTGTGCTGAGGGCGCGGGCGCTAGGAATGCCACCAGATGAGCGACAAGAGCGATGATGCTGGTGGGGGCCAGTGTGGCGCGGCGGCGTCTAACCGTGGCGCTGGAAAGCGTCGCACGCCCGCCAGCATCTGTGTTTCTGGTATTTCGTTTCATCGGATGTTGTAGTCCTGTGTGATTTTCTTGCCGTTGCTTTCCATGCCCAGGGACAGGTGGCTGGCCGACTTGAGCTTGGCGTAGACTTCGAGGGCTTTTTCAGGGCTGGTGATCTCCAGGCCGTTGATGGACGAGATCACGTCTCCGTTCTGCATCCCGATTTTGGCGAAGGGTCCGTCGGGCTTCACCGCGTAGAGGCGGAAGCCGGCGGCCTTGCCGTCGCGCATTTCGGGCACGATGCGTGCCGAGCGCGAGAGCAACGACATGTTGCCCAGCACCGACTCGAGCGTGCCGCGCTGAATCTCATAGGAGTGTTCGCCCGTCTTCTTGATACCTTTGTCCATCTCGACCGAGAGAGGATCGGTTCCGCCGGCTGCCGAAGCCGCAGGAGGTGGTGCGGGTGGCGCGGGCTTTTCAAAGAGGTCCAGAAACTCGGTCTTGCCCGCGTTGTCGAGGTAGACGCGGGTTTCCTCGACCCCAATGACCGTGGCCCCGTGGATCTTGCCGCCCACTGGGAATGCCCCGGTGGATTTGATCTCGGTGTCGCGGATGACGGCGATCGACCACTTGATGCCGTTGGGCGGCGGCGCATACATGATGGCCAGCAGGGCCAGGGGCAGCTGGGTCTTGACCGCGTCTGGCGAGGTGGGTTCCGACACCCCGCCATCAGGATGTGGTTCCTCGATGATGGGAGGGCAGGTGGAACAGAAGATGTTCCGCTTGAGTATTCCCTCCGGCTGCTTGTTGCTGGCGGCAGTTGTGGGCTCGGGCCGGCGCGGTTTGCTGGCCATGGGGGCCGGGGCGGGTATCAACGCAACCACCTTCGATTCCACCGCGCTCGAGGCCGCGTTGCCGAGAAAAGTTGCACACAGGGCGACGACGGCTAGGTCGAGCGCCCAGAGATATTTTCTCAGCAGAGTTTCCACGGCTTCCCTGGTTGCAAGAGCAACACCGGGGCCAGCCAGGCCGTAGGAAAAACTTAATAGATCAAACTAGTTATGCCATCCGTCCGTTCGCATCGCCTGCCAATTTGGCAAGGTATTCCAAGAGCGAGGGCACAGCGGGGCAAAACTCAGTCTAGGAAGACACGGAAACTCACCACAGAGGGCACAGAGAACACAGAGGTCGGAAAGGAAGAAAGGGCTCGGACGGGACAGAATCCAACCCTTCCCTTTCCGATCCGACTCTGTGGCCTGCCGCGCGCGCTAGAGCATACCGAACGGTTTTGACGGACCGAGTGAAATTGCGGAGTTGCGAGCAGCCCGAGGCGCGAGGAGGGAGAATACTCGACGTATTTGACCGACGAGCAACGAAGGGATGCGACGCAAATCCGCGATTTCACGACGG
>Ga0182021_10000780_pt1 | contig 35472 bp, 33 predicted proteins | sample 612E3MmetaG_FD_120493 | JGI IMG/M metagenome (GOLD analysis project Ga0182021, IMG submission 120493) | Permafrost microbial communities from Stordalen Mire, Sweden - 612E3M metaG (Illumina Assembly) | ecosystem: Environmental > Terrestrial > Soil > Wetlands > Permafrost | place: Sweden...
GGTATCGGCGCATAATGATCCAAAGAAGCCCTCCCCATAACAACAGCGCTCCGTAGAAAACGTGTGATCTTAATAATACTGGTACCGCATCCGGATTACGGATATTAGATGCCACCAAAACATAACCGACAAACAAAATAGTGCGAAGCAGCCAGGACACGTGAAATTCCCGGACTGCAAACCATACTGCGATAAGTGCCGGAATTATCCAGACGAAGTGGTGTTGCCAGGAAAATGCATTGATAAGTACGTTTGCAACAAGAACGAGACTTCCCTCAAGAATAAATCGCTTCCGGTCTTTCGAACTGACAATAGAGATGAATGTAGCAATCACTATTCCAAAGCCCGCTGCAATTTCCGCCAATCGCCGGACGGCGTCATTTGTGACTTCACGCGCCAGGAACCCGCTAAGCGACTGGTTGTAATAATCGCTTTTCCACCCTGAGGCGACCGCCGGAAATACGTGGACATAATAATATCCGATAAGTCTGCCATAACCCAATATTTCAAGCACTCCGTAACATACCATGAGCCCAGTAATACATCCGCCCAAAATTTGCCAACGCCGGCGCAGTATGAGCCAGGGGATAAATAGGATCGGAAACAGTTTCACCGACATAGCAACCGCAAGAACAATACCGGCGGCGAAATCCAATTTTTTCTTTTCCAAATAGAAAAATGATGCGACGCCCAGAAGAATGAGCATATTGATTTGTCCCATACCGAGTGCAAATTTTGCCGGAAAAAATGTCGCGACCAGTATAGCTATTGCAATCACCGTCATGTGGTCAGGTTTATGACCATCACACACAGTAATAAGTACGTACAGAGAAGCCAAAAAAAACAGTATAGAAAGTGTTGCCCACACTTTACCCGCAATAATAAACGGCAATACGGTGAGCGGAGAAAGGATAATAAAAAGAAACGGCGGATAGGCAAACGGCGCAAAAACCTTTGCCATCCCGAGATACGGATTTTGCCCATGCAGAAATGCAATCGTGCCGTAATAATAATTGGTAAAATCAGGATAACTACCCAACAACAACACCCTGCTGATGACAATAAATCCCGCAATAAGGAGGAATATAGAAAGGACCCAAACGATTTTGTTACTGAACTTTCTCGGTGTATTGACCTGAGACCCACCCCGTGTTCGTGCCGTCATATTTTATCTCATACCAGCCGTTTTTATCATCAACGATGGTAAATTTATCACCCGGATTCACCCGCGCCGCTTCCGATGCGCTGACTGATGCATCCATGCGGACGCGTAAAAATCCGGTTGGAGTATCTTTTATGATGACAAACGGCTTGGGAGGGTCAGGTTGTTGAGACGCCGACGACGAAGCATTGCTACTTGAGGGCAGAGCATTAGACACTGGAGTTGCACTTGATGATGCCGCAATCCCTGTATCAGGAGTCGGACTTCCGGGAGAAAGTGCTAATTTAAAACTCGCGATAAGACGATACCCCGGAGTCGTTTTAATCTTGAGCGTCCGGGTCAGAAAACCGGTATTCGTGATGCTGATATCGTGGTCTCCTGTTGTTATATCCTGAAGCGATAAGGGAGTCACCCCTTTAATGACATCGTCAACAAGCACGGTCGCACCATCAGGATTGGTCGTTACGGATAGCTCCGAGGTTTTGCTCGTTATTTTTTCCAGCCACACCTCATCGACAGCTGTCGTAAGGTCCGACTCACTAAGGTTTGCATTCACATAGGTCAGGAGGTTCTGACCGACTGATACCTTACCCTCCCATGAATTCAGTTGCGATGTTGTCGAGTTCGGAACTAGTTTCAATGTATAATCGCCGACATCAATTTTGTCACGAAATGGCGTTTTTCCGATATTTTTATCATCCAGGAAAATTGATGCATCCGGTTGACTTTCTACCCGGAGTTCACCTATTTTTGGACCGCGGGTACCCAGATAATGGATTACTGCGCCAACCACAATAATAAGTCCGAGGATAGCAACGAGGAAAAAAAACTTCTGTTTCATGTGTTTTCGATCATAGCATAAAAACGCGCCGTGAGGCAAATTACGGAAGTGGAAATTACGAAGATAAACGGAGCGCGGCGACGACCATGATGGCAGCGGCCGAAAACCGGATCGCATATATTTTCATCGTATGTTTCTCAAGCAATTTCGGCATAAAGAGCGACAACATGACTGCCAAAATCATGGATGACGGAGCCGAAAGTATTGCGGTCGTGATACCGATATTCACGGCGTAGGCCGCGTTTTGCGCTGCAGATGCAATGGTTGAAAATACGCCAATCCCCACAACGCCGCTCCACTCATGCCACCGGACCTTTCGTATATCCCGCCAAAAAAACCAAATCGTCGGGATTAAAAGAACCTGCGCAAGGATATTCCCCCACATGGTCACTTCCCAATATCCTTCGAATTGCATCGCATACTTTATGGTGGCGCCGTAGATAGCAGACATCGTAACCGTAATTAAAACAAGTACAATAGCTCGGTTAAAAAACGATTTAGTACTGAACCGTTCATCAACCGTTATCAAAACTCCGCCGATCAAAATGAGTACCATAAGACCGATTTGAAAACCAGCCAACCGTTCGTGGAACAAAAGGAATCCCAAAATAGTACTGATGACAATCCGCAGGTTATACATCGGCCCCAAAACGGAAATATCAACTGCATACAGCGAAAAAATATAAAGAACTCCTGCTGCCATGGAAAAAAAACCCATGAGCCACAGCTGACCCCAATGGGTTGGCAAATGGGGGTGAGCCGCAAGTGCAAACGGAAGAGTAAGAACGGTGATGATTAAACCCCAAACGAAATTAAATAACCACGGATTTTTTATCTGGTGCTTTGCGGAAAGCTTTCCTGATATGGCACCCAAACCAAGACAAGCGTTTGCTATCCACGCATAAACATAAAACGGCATGAACAGAGTATACCAGAAAGTTACTTGAGGCTATATCCCCCGTCGACGACCAAAACTTCCCCGGTCACGTAGCTGGCATCATCCGAAACCAGAAACAGCATAGCTTTTGCAAGCTCGACCGGTTCAGCTATCCGCTTGAGCGGCGTTTCCTGCCTGAATTGTTCAATAAGCGCCGGACCGGCGCCCTTGACCATATCGGTCATGACGTTACTAGGAGCTACCGCGTTCACCCGGATCGATGGGGCAAGCTCTTTGGCAAATGACTTCGTAAGCGTGATGAGCCCGCCCTTGGCTGACGTATACGCAAGTACCGCTGCCGCACCCAAAAATCCGTAAACGGAAACCGTATTCACAATCGCTCCCCCGCCGTTTTTCTGCATGATGGGAGCCGCCTCGCGGATCATAAGCCATGCTGAGGTAAGGTTCGTATCGATGGTTTTTTGCCAGGTTGCCTGATCACTTTTCCAATCACCGGGCCTGAATATTTCCCCCGCATTATTAATTAATATATCAATGCCCCCGAACTTCTTCACTGTTTCGTTGATTAATAATTTAACGTCACTTCCATGTGTCACGTCAGCTTTAATAGCAATCGCATTGCCGTCACCAATAATTTTAACGACTTCATCAGCTTCTTTCTTATTGGATTTATAGTTAACAACGACATTCGCTCCTTCTTTGGCAAATAGAATTGCCGTTGCCCGCCCGATCCCGCGAGACGAGCCAGTGACAAGTGCGACTTTTCCTTTCAATTTTCCATTCATTGTATTTCTCCTTGTATCCAATCGTAATACTTTTTCGAAACATTTGATACGGGAATTGCAATGATGCACGGCGTCTGGGATACATGAACTGTTTTTACTTCGCGTTCAACGTCGGCAAATTTTTTCTCAAGTGTTTTCACAATCAGGATGGTTTCGTGGCCCTCTTCAAATACTCCGGTTTTCGGCGGCCAAAAATAGACGGAGTTCATGCCGGGAATGATATTAATACATCCGCACAAACGCTTTTTCAGTAAATGCATCCCGATCTTTTTAGCTTCTTCGGGGCTTGCACACGTTATATAAACAAGAATCATGTCCGTCATAATACTCTTTTATACCATTCAGGAACTTTTCCGCAATGTTTTATACATGCAGATACTATCAAAACCGCGCGCAAAACCCAATTTTTTATAATACCGGAGACTCTTCGCGTTTCGTGCGTCGACCATAAATGAAAATAGATCAATGCGACGTTTTCGTAAACGCTTCATGGTTTCCGTGAGTAATGTTTTACCTATTCCTATACTGCGATATTCTTTATCAACGAAAAGGCCCGTGCAGTAGGCCCAATCGCGAAGCACATATGTCATACACATACCGATGGGTTTCGTATCAATTTTTGCAACAAGAAGAATGTCTTTTTGGGGGTCTTTCACCCATTTCGTGAGAGATTTTTTCGTATACCATTTGTGTTTGCTATCGCTCCAAAGCTCCCAATTTTCCTCTCCCCATTTCCAAAGAGGCTCAATGTCGTCAACCACCGGTTTTGTTATGCGGTATCGCGGTGTAGTTTTCGTTGGTTCGGTCGTATAAAACACCTCTTCTCAGAAACTCTAACAAAGGCAAAAGGCCCCAATCGGGACCTCCTCATTTCCTCGTATCTCATCCGTGGAATACACTAAATACTAGCACAAAGGTCTATTCTATTCAATTTTTGCCTGTCCGCCCGACTTGTCCGACGAAGCTTTAGCGAAGGCGGAAGCCATTTGCGAAGGGGGTTAAATCGATTACCTATCCAAATGAACGGATTTATCTACTTTAAATATATTCCCATGGCCGGGCACAATATAATCGGCAAGTTTCCAAATTTTTACGCGGCTTTCGGTCTGAAGTTTTGTATCCTGGCTCCAGACTTCCCACGGTTTGGACGTATCAACGGTACGCCAATCATTTTCGTATTCAAATAAATCACCGGTTATAGCAACTACACCATCTATAGCATTAACTATGACTGTGATACTCCGATTATCATGACCCGGCGTATGGATAACGGAAATGTTTTCATCAACGGTATATTTTTCTTTAAAAAATTCCTTAAATAAATCTCCTTGTATCACATCATTTCCACCGATAAACGTAGCATCCGGAAACAGATTCATATTACCAATGTGATCAACATCAGAATGCGTGAGAATAACGGTATCGATATCTCTGGGTTTGAGGTTTTGCTTTCTTAATTCATTTAGAATTTTACCTTTATCTCCCGGCACTCCTAAATCGACCATGCAATTTTTGTGAGACTTGATAAGAGTAATCGTTCCGCACGCCCGCTGTGATGCATATCCTTCCCATCTTGCGTATCCGGGCTTTAAAACAACGACCGACGCCGATTTTTTCATATCAAGAGGATTATAACAAATAGATGCTACAACGTCGTAATCCAGGATACAATTATATTCACCGCTTCTTTTTCTTTCCCGGTAAATCCATGGTCAACACTCGGGATAATGATGCTTTTATATTGTTTCGCATGCGTCTTTGCATCAAACACTTTTTGTATATCCTCGGCTGGTCGGTCCAAATTTTCATCTTGGCCGGAAATGATAACTAACGTTGGTTTTAGGATTTTGGAAAAAGCAGTCATCTTTGGGTTTTCGTCGCCGTAATCAACGACATCTTCAGCGGATCCCTTTTTATATAAACTTATGAACCGTTTCGGCGTCATGGGAAAGAAAGCGAGTCCGTTCACGAGTTCATCCCCTTTACCTTCGGCAATTAACTTTTCCATTTGGGCAATCTGAATTGATAATTTTTCTTTATCAACTTCAGGTCCTAGCCGATCGCTGATCGCTCCCGCCAAAACAACACCGGCAACATTTTCATGCGGCTTCGTCCCTTCGGAATATATAACTTTGAGCGCCCCCGTGCTATGTCCGACGACGAATACTTCCGGGAATCCCCGGGAGACGAGGAAATCAACTCCCGCGTGAATATCAAAAATACATTCTTCAAATTTTTCATATCCCCCGCCTCCCATTGCATACGTGAATCCGCCGGGATTCTTCTGGTCTACTTTATGCATACCGGTAATGTGGTCATGCCCTCGGTTGTTAAACGCCGCAAATCCCCAACCACGGTTCCCGCACTCATCCGCAAACGCCTCCATGATCTCTTTATCGCCGTAAAATCTGCCGGTCAGTCCGTGTACCCATAGGATGGCACGTTTCCCCGGTTTTTTCGGCGCAGAGAATATCCCCTGGTGCACTAATCCATCAGTCGTTGTGATTTCTGTGAGGTAAAAAGGTTTCATGCCAGCTAGTATACCAAATTATCAAACAGTCGGTGTCAGAATCGGCATGTAGGCTGGCCCATCCAAAGGTTTGGAAAAATCTATTTTTAAATCTGCGTACGTATATCCAAGCACCCGCAAATTAATATACGGTTCGCGCACGAGTGAAAGTAATCTATATAATTCCGCTTGTATGTTATTGTGATTACCACTGACTTCTGCCGATCGCACCTGTTTTTGCAAATCAACAAGCTCGTTTGGACGGATAAATTTATCTGCTAGCGCAACATCTATGATATGAAAATAATCTTCGGGTGTTGCCAGCAATAATAGTGGGGTATGGTTAATCGATTCATCTTTAGCAATCAAGCCACCGATCATATAGTTCATAATCCCCCGCTCTTCGCAAACGATTCGATTCCGACCATTGGGTAAATTTTCCGCCCACCCGTTGAAGTATTGCGAATCTTCTTTTCGTGACCACTCGTTATTAATTTCAGAATCTACTATTCTCCGTCTGTCTCTGAGAGATAGCCGAAGAAATTCTCTGTATTCTGCTGTAGCATATTCAACTCCAGCCCGTATTATAGCACCGCGCGCAAAACCGGAATATAAAAACCGCTTCCCTGCTTGAAGATTTACCGCGTAATAAGTTCTTGAGCCGCGATAACCGCTTGAAACGGATCGTAATCAGGATGTTGAAGGGCGTACACCACCTGATGTTCATGAGTAATTCCAACAAGTACGTGGATGTAATTATGATCTTTTTCTAACGTTGTTTCTGGTAGTAAACCGGATACTTCATACGCTTGAAGAAGAGACCTCTGAATTGTTCCGTTTCTATTTTGCTCACCCAATCCTTTCGTACGACTATCCAATGCTATATTGACTTCCATTTGTAATGGTTCCGGCATTTTAAAGTTATTATATAAGTACTTTAATAAAAGCAAATCCTGAAAATTGTTCGTATATCGTTCAAATAATCTATTACTTTCGTCAAATTTATTCATTTCGTGAAATTCACTCGCTCCCCCATAAACCTCGTTACCAAAATACTTTGCGAATTTATACCCATATACAACTTTTCCAATTAAGTTTTTTGGTCTTGGATGACTTTTGTCGAAAAGCGTACTCCTAGACAATGCGTAACCCGTCATGTCATGTAACGGGGTACATACATTGGAAATGCCAAAAACCTTATCGAGCCCTTGTTCTGAAAACCAATTATCTCCCACTGTATATGTGAAGTTTGCATAATCTCTAAGAATCCCGGGGAATTCAATATTTGGAGCATCTTCATTGTAATTCGGCGCATGAAATACACCATGAACGACAATCCGTTTTTTGTTCACTCTAATATGTTCTCCGGGAATTTCATAAATGAGAGGTTGGGGTGACCGCTCTTCAAACCCTGGGTTTGGTATTTCAAGAATTCCTACAAGTTTTTCCGGCAATTTGGCAAACCAACTCTTCGTAAGCCACTGGGCAATATCTCCGACGTTTTTGAACGCAAATTCATGCGTAAGTTGTTGGGCGTTCATAACGCCGATAAGATCGGCGAGTCCGACGCCGGGGACAATGTGCGGTTTGAGGATTTCAAATGCGTTCTTAGAACTTCCCGGTTCGTTATAGACTTGCTCTGCCATAGCGTAAGCATAGTATATGCGCAAATCATAGGCAAACGGTTCTCGGAGCCACCACTATTCATGCATTTTGTTTTCCGCCACAAAAACTCTCGTACTCATAAGTATGCTCAGATTTCCCGGTGAGGGAACACCATTTAAACTTCCATCTATACTGGATGACGCATATGGAGGATATATGACCGGATCATGTACTTCATATTCCCGGTAGGTAGTAGCACGTTTTGGGGTAACTGAAAACCCCTCTGAACTAAAAACATACTGTAAATAGCCTTCATATATATCCTGCTTCACAGATCCAAGTAGCGCACTAATACCAACCCTTGCTCTTTGAAATATGGGATTATTTAAATATGAATCAGGCATTTCGTGTAACAATTTAAGATATCTGTGAAGCGCATGTATCATCTTCATAACTCCCTTTTTATCCCCAGTTTTGATATACGCCCGAATTTCGTCTTCGGTGCGATATTTCGTCAAATTATTGCTTGAATGCCTATATTGAGCGATTTCCTGGATAACTTCCCGTGTCATATCCCAAGATTTGTGGAAGGAAAGCTGCTCTATTTCCTTCGGAGTATTGATGGTAACAATTCGTTGATTTCGAACACGTCCAGCATGCGAAATCGAACGATAAACGTCCATAAGAACCCGCTCGTGATACAGTCCTAACAACCCACCGTGATCGAATAGTTTTCCGATATCAAACGAAGACAACGCGTACTTACGTAAAATATACTCACTAATGCTGTCCATCGTTTCCCGGGAAACGTGCTGTAGGTACGTATTCCCTGTTCCAATATCTTGTACTCCAACAAATTGTTCGTCGCCCCGGAATTTCTGCTTTAAATTTCGGATGATTGATCGAAGAAGAGTTTCCGACACTGCGTGAAACGTTGAAACGCTGTACATAAGGTCAATGGATCGATCAGGAATATCATCATATGGCGGCAATGTATCTACTATTTGAATATCTTTAGGCAGTCTCCCCTGTGTCACGCCTCGTTCTACCATTTGTCGTTCGGGCTCTATTCCGATAAGACGGATATGTTTTTCACTTGAAAATAGCGGGTATAATTGTCCGTCACCGATGCCAATATCTACAACGTATGCATCATTTCGTAACGCACTAATGTACGGCTCCAGTGCGATAACGACTGCACTATGGGCATTTTGCAAATTAACCATTTTGCGTTCCGCAAGTAACCCATTTATCGCATGGTCATCCCACGGTTGAGTCATATCTTTACGATGTTCAAAAGCCTCAATCATCCAAAAAGTTGCATTCACCAAATGGGAAACGGATTTGCTAGGAGAGCTGGTTGGATTTTGTTCGACACCCATATGAGTATTGTTTAACTATAGCTACTAAATAGTAGTAAGGAATATATCACTATAGGCTAAATAAGTCAAAATATAACAGGGGGTGTTTCGTGTGGATTCATAGCCTTTTGAGGCGTCATTATAACAAAAAATCAGGGTAAACATGTGGAGAACATAAAAAACTAGGAATGCGGGGATTCAATATTTAGGATTATCGGAATTTTTGTCATCCGGTGTATAATACCCTTGTTATGATTGAGGCCATTGAAACAACCTTCCGGGAGCTCGCTCGCATCGATTCCCCGTCAGAACAGGAACAACAAGTAGCTTCATATCTTCAAAAACAATTAATCTCCTTAGGATTGGAAGTAAACGTAGATGAAATCGGAAACGTTATCGGTTATTTGCCGAGCGAAGGCGAACCCATACTTCTGAACGCCCACATGGATGGCGTTCCGCTAAGTAAAGGACACGTACCCGTAAAAGAAGGAGACATATTACACAGCGACGGCAGCACAAATCTGCGGGCAGACGATATAGCCGGTATATCGATCATCCTCGAAGCGACACGGTCGATTGTGAACGGGAAAAAGAAGCATCCCCCGCTCATTCTCGCGTGTACAGTGCAGGAAGAAATCGGTTCACGGGGAGCAAAAGCGCTCGATTTAACGCGTTACCACGTTAAACGCGGCCTTGTGTACGATAACGCATTCAAAGCCGGCGTCGTAGTTTCCCGAGGCGCAGCGTATGTGGCTTTTGATGTTGAAATTAAGGGGAAAGAAGCCCATCCCGGCAAGGATTTATCACAGGGCGTAAATGCGCTCTCCGTCTTTCTCGATATTGGTAATGACATCCATATTGGTGACCTTGATAACGGAAGAACGAAATTAAATATCGGTACCGTTTCCGCCGGAAAAGCGAGAAATGTGGTGCCAGGCAATGTTACGCTCCAAGGGGAAGTGAGAAGTTTCCTCAACAAAGAACAATTAGCCAAACGCATTACACACCTCAAGTCACTTTTTGATTCTGCTGCTAAGAGGAACGGCGCAGAGGTTACGTTTACTACGAATCAGCTCGCCGTAGCGTATGAAATAGGAGGAGACGAGCCGTTGGTGCAAAAATATAAACATATAATCGAAAAACACGGCGGTACATTTGAGACAAAGGAAACGTTCGTCGCAAGTGACGCAAATCCGCTGCGGGGAGAAAAGGGACTTGAAGTCTTTGTCGTTTCAACAGGGGTTGAGAATGATCATTCTGTGAACGAAACGGTAAGCCTTTCCGATTTGGAATTACTCACCAAAGACTTAATATCTTTATTGACCACATCCTAAAATCCAATCGCACACGGGTGTCAAAGATCTTCATCGGAAACCGTGCATTTCATAGTCTTCAAGAAGAATGCAACAGAGGACAAGCTAAAATTAACGATTCACAAGCCTATTGTGTTCGCATATTAGTGCGATAGTAATCAATAAAAGATTGAATAGTCGGAGCGACGCCATTTTTACATTCTTTTTGTAATGCTGCATATTGTTTCCCAAAAGTCGCTAGGGCTTCATCGGGATTATCGATTACCATTGTAGAGAATCTTAATGGTGTAACACCTGTAATGTATGAAGTACTGGCAAGTAAATCCGTCGCTGATCCGATGTACGATTCATTCCGTGTTCGAATACCTAACAAAGTACCAGGAGGAACCAAAATCTCTTGAACCGCTAATGGTTTTAGCGCTATCGCCGTGGCTGTTGACTCTCGACCTCCATCAAATCTAACATCTTTGCCAATCTTTTGAGCTATAACAGGTTCTTCATTTTCATCACAAAAAAATGCTAATTTTTCGTCCAAGCCAGAATCAAATATATCTAATGCTGATGCGAAGCTATCCTCAGCATACGCGCATTCTCCCCATCCTAAAACTTGGCTACGTGAGTTTAAAACAAATTTATGCGTTATTGGCTTAGTAATTGCGGAATCCAAAGCAGAATACAATATATCTGTTACTAATTTCCAACCCGGGTGTTTAAATTGCGCTGACGCTAATTTAGATTTGATTACATCCATGACACTCTTATTAATAAGTGAAGGTTCTATATCAAATAGTCTGCGTAATCTTTCTCTCTCATCAGTTGAATTAGATAAATGAACATATAGATACCCGCTAGCCAATATAAAAGGACTCCGATTATGAGACATCGGATCTTTATGAATGTATTCTCGTAGCCCGGTCAACGGTACAGAGTCGGGTGGGATAACAGCGTCAAACTCACTGAGCATTCCCGCTTGTCTTTGAATCAATAATTCGTTCGCTTCGCCACCCATATTATTTATCTTTAATCAAAATTATATCTTATTAAGATACTTAATTGCATATTTACTTCGAATTAGAGCCCCATTTGTGGAAATTAGTGCGAGTCTTTATAAGACAAGATTATTAAACTGCCTTGGTCTCTTGTCCCTTTATTGTTTATACGGAAGATTCGCAAGTCCGATACAAACCGCCGCGTATAAAATATTATTAATGGGGTATAACAAATTGAAAAGTATATCCAAAATATCGAACTAATGGAACACTATTTTTGGCCACTAACCTGCAACCAATTATAAATACCAATTTTAGTCAATCGATACAAGTTACTTTGTAAATCACGTTGTTCTTGTTCTTTGGCTCCCATAATAAAACCCCAAGGTTGTAAATCGGACATTAATAGTTCTAAACCGTGGGCTAATTGAGAACGCGTATTATATAGAGTATTTTTTTCGATAGGGAAACTCTTTATATTAGGAATAAAATCCACTAAAAATTCCTTAAAACTTCTTGTTAATCCGTATCTTTGCTGCTTACAATTTGGACAAAAGTCAAGTTCATCCACATAATTTTGATGACAAACATTACATATTTCCGAATTTCTAATTAAACATTCAATCGCAGAAACTAAAGCTATAAAAGCAGAAGAAGCGGAAACATTCCAAAGATGATTATAAAATGATAGCCAACTAATAGACATAAAAAATTTCTTATATAATTCCTCCGGAAGATTAAATGCCGAATCCAGAGATGACTCGAGATTATCAGGTAGCTGCAATTCTCCAGTTCCTCTATAGAATTCTTTATAATAATCTGTATTAGCGACTCTTTTTAGTTCTGGTATGTCAACTATACTCGTAAAAGAACTACCGTCGAAATTCACACCTTGAAAGGTATACCCCACCTGCTTCCATTGAGAAGTCATATGACGAATATCATCGGTATTGTATATCCATTCAAATCGAGCATACTTCCAACCAGCGCTTACGCTTCGGTTTAATAGTAAATTAAGGATTCGTGTATATGTTGTTATCTTATTACCTTTACGAATTGAGTCTACACTTGGATTATCTGAACCCTCGTATCTAAACTCCAAAACGAAGGGATGATCAGCCCAAGAGACTTCCGGACGAGGAGCCTCCTTTGGTACTGGTAAAATTTGAAATTCATCTTTATAAATAAAGTAACCATTTATCGGTTCATGACAGAAAAGTATTGTATGCCCAACACTCGAATTTTTTTTTAAAAGAGTTTTTTCAATAAGGCTTTCTATTTCCTCGAGTTTAGTTACTGGAAAGTGACTAGATAAACTCACTTTCTGTATTTTACTTTCCTTATCCATTTCAACAATCAAAAAATCTTTGCTGCCTGCTTTTTGATATCGCTGTACATTTACCGCCAGACTTGAAGCATTACCGAAATATCCCAACAAAACAACAAGAAGCTCTTGACGATCAACCTCTTTGAGATGCAGATAATCTTTCTTCATTCTTCTACCAAAACCCCGCTTGGGAGCGGGGTTTTGAGTTTATACACTTAGTTACAATGTTGGGTTTAGTAATCCATTCCACCCATGCCGCCCATGCCTCCCATACCACCCGGCATGCCGCCGCCTGGGGCGCCGCCGTCTTTCTTTTCAGGAAGATCGGTGATAAGAGCCTCGGTCGTCAGAACCATCATGCCGATAGATACGGCATTCTGGACTGCGGTCCTGGTCACTTTTGCCGGATCCAGGATACCTGAGGCCAGCATAGAGCCAAATTCCATGGTCATGGCATTGAAGCCAAAGTCCGCGACCTTGGACTCCTCGACGGTCTTTAAGACCCAACCGTCATCAGCACCGGCGTTTTTCGCGATCCACCGGATCGGTTCGCCAAGCGCTTTATAGAGAATATCGATTCCGACCTTCTCATCGTCAGATGCCAGGGTTGCGCGGACCTTCGCAAGCACATTTCGTGCCCGAAGGAGTGCAACACCGCCCCCTGCGACGATTCCCTCTTCCAAAGCTGCCTTGGTTGCGGCAACTGCGTCATTGACACGCTCTTTCTTGTCTTTAAGCTCGACTTCCGTCGCGGCTCCGACATTGATGACGGCAACGCCGCCCGAGAGCTTGGCCAAACGCTCCTGCAATTTCTCTTTATCAAAATCGCTGGTCGTTTCGTCGATCTCGCGTCGGATCTGACTGACCCGGGCCTTAAGGGCCGCAGGATCACCTTTACCACCGATTATCCGGCAGTTTTCTTTGTCTGCCCAGACTTTGTCGGCCCGTCCGCAATCCTCGACTTTGACATTTTCAATCTTCCGGCCGGTATCTTCTGAGATAACGGTCCCGCCGGTCAAAAGAGCGATATCTTCTAGCATCGCTTTGCGTCTGTCGCCGAATCCCGGCGCCTTGACGGCAAGGACGTTGAATGTACCGCGCAGTTTATTGACCACAATGGTCGCAAGCGCTTCGCCATCGATCTCATCGGCGATAATCACCAGATTCTTCGAGACCTTGATGAATCCCTCAAGGAAGGGAAGAAGATCAGCGATCGCTGAAATCTTTTTGTCGGTGATGAGGATGTACGGATCTTCAATTTCCGCTTCCATCTTGTCTGCGTTCGTCACGAAATACGCAGAAGCATAGCCTTTATCAAACTCCATGCCCTCTTTGTATTCGATTTCCATCGTGAGGCCTTTTCCCTCTTCAACGGTCACGACGCCGTCTTTACCGACTTTATTGAGTGCTTCGGCGATAAGTGCGCCGATTTTGTCATCCTGAGCGCTAATGGTCGCAACTTTTGCAACATCGGCGTCTTTCACGGTCTTTGCCATCCGTTTGATCTCGGCAACAACCGCCTCGACACCTTTTTCCATGCCCGCTTTGAGCATCATGGGGTTGGCACCGGCGGTAACGTTTTTAAATCCTGAATTCACAATCGCCTGTGCAAGGAGCGTTGACGTGGTCGTTCCGTCTCCTGCAACATCGTTTGTTTTTGATGCCGCTTCTTTCACGAGCTGTGCGCCCATGTTCTCAAACGGATCTTCAAGCTCGATTTCCTTGGCAACGGTCACGCCATCGTGGATGACGTTTGGTGCGCCCCATTTTTTATCGAGCGCGACGTTCCGGCCCTTGGGGCCAAGTGTCGTCACAACTGCTTTTGCAAGAATATTTACGCCGCGGATCAGTGATTGCCGGGCATCTTCTGAAAATTTAATTTGTTTTGCCATATAGACTCCTTTAGAGTCGCTTTGTCAAAATTCTTATTTTGATTTAGCGAGTCTTAAGTCCTCCGTAGCTTTACGCGAAGGAGGACAACATTTATATTCTTATTCAACAATTGCCAATATATCCTTCTGCTCAACGAGCATCCATTCGGCGCCGTTTACTTTAACTTCATTGCCTCCCCACTTTTTATACATAACCTTCATGCCGACTTTCACGACCATCTTCACTTCTTTGCCCTTCTCATCAACAGATCCCGGGCCTACGGCCATCACTTCACCCATCTGGGGTTTTTCTTTCGCGCTATCGGGAAGGATAATTCCTGAAGGAAGCTTTTCTTCAGCTTCTAGGGGCTTAATGAGAACATTATCAAACAACGGCTTTATATTTAACTTGGCCATGATTCCTCCTTTAAAAATAATTTATATACTTCTTTGAACTTTCTGGAAGTCGTTGGCAGTCTTAAGAAGTGACTGCTATTTTATCGGGTATAAAAAATCTTGTCAATAGGTATTTTTCGTTTGGCTAACCGAACTTCAAACGCATGGCGTATCCACGCCCTCGCATCATGCGGATGAAACCGTAAAACGCCATCCCGTATAATTTCACGTGTCCTCCTGCGCGCCATATACCAGAGTTGGAAATATTTTGCCGGTGTTTCAAAAAGCCGGAGAACCTTCCGGGACCACCTGGTCCACCAGTGGGAAATCTTCGGATGTTGATTATGGCCGGTTTGTTTGATATTCCATGCAACGGGAAGGTATTTTTTTACCCAAATATTTGCCTGTAAAAAACGCCAATAGGTGTTTTTTCTCGACCACAGGGGCTCCATCTGCAATACCTCGTGGGCGCTAAATAGGTCCTGCTCTCCCTTTGAAAGACACATCGCCTCTTCGCTCATAAACATATTGAGGCAAATTTTATTGGCAACATTGGTGGCGCCCGGCTTCCGACGCATACCCAAAAGATCAACGGCAATCGTCACAAGTAAGCGGCTTATCCATAATGTGCCGCGCGCGGTGATAAAAAACAGGTCAATATCATCATGCCGCTCCGCATTATTAACGGCGACTCCTCCCGTCACACCGACGAGAAATATTGTGGGAATGAGTTGAAGCCATCGGGCAACAAGCCGTGCAGTCTCCCATTTACGTTTTGACCCGCCATGACGCTCTTCGTACGTATGAAGCACGCTTTGCCGTCCCTTTAAAAATAGTTGATATCCGGAACGGTCAACACCGGGCACAGTAGACGTACGGAAGTTTTTCCGCGGGACCCGCTGGATACACCAATAGTAAAGATCGTCCGTAGAGAGCGGATAATCAAATATATCAGCATAGGCAACCGTTGCATAAAGATAATCAGAGATCATTAAAGCCATACTTACGGAGTTGTAGTCGGAGCAGGACCTGTCGTTAAACCATAACTAGAAAAAACCTGAGCAAACCCGCTTGCTGCTGTATTTAATGCGTCACTCGGAGATGTACCCGCTCCGACTGCATTTATCGCGTCTCCGAGATATTTGATTAATTTATCATTTATACCGTTATCAAATGTTCGGGATGCGAGCGGGAACGATTTTGCCGTCGGCGCCTCCTTAATATACGCTCCGACATACGGATCGTCAACAATGGTGTTGCCCAGATCCACACGGGCATACGGCTCTCCGAATAATCGCGTCTTGGCGGCCTCGGTATAAAATTTCGAGACAACGTCATGACTTGTCATGTATTGCACCAACTCCCAAGCCTGTGCCTGATGCTTACTCTTTAAAGAAACACCTTCGACCCAATAAGAAGCCCAGTTAATGGTATTTCCCGGTAGTTGTGGAATAGGCACAACTTTAAAATTCAGCTGTGGATTCATCTGTTTAATATCAAACACGCGCCAGGACGGCGCCAAAATCATCGCCACTTTCCCGTTGGCAAACGCATAGATGGAATTATCCATGGAATCATTCCATGTATACACAGGATCTGAGGGGTTCGAAAACTTACGATAAAACACCAACGCTTCCTGGGCCTTTGAATCAGACGGAATGGACAGTTTTGCACCGTTTTGGAGCATCATAGTAGCCACAATATCACTGTAATTTTCGACATTACCGGTCGTCCCGAGCGCAATAGCTGACGTTACGATGGTCGTATCATTTTTTACTGTTAATTTCGGAACGATGTTGAGGACATCCTCCCAAGTCGTCGGCGGCGTGACGCCTGCTGCGGCAAACAGGTCTTCATTATAATAGAGGCCCAAGCCGTCAATCATGATGGGAAGCCCGTAAATTGCGGATCCCCCGACCAAGTCATCGTTGGCGACCGGATAAAACGTCGAGTTAAATTGCGGCACAGTCATAATCGTACTGGGAGCCGTAGATAGACTGGTTGCGAGCATCGGAACCCATGTATTATGGAATCGGAATACGTCCGGCCCGTCTCCCCTGCCGAGCGCGGCCTGCAGCCTCTCCCGGTATTGTTGTGGTGATTGCTGAGTGTAGGTTACTTTCACGTTTGGATGCGCGGCTTCAAAACTGGCAAGCACGCTTTGCATTGTGGCGTCATTTTCCCATAGACCCCAATATGTGAGACTCGCATTACCTGATAAAGCGGAGCCGCCGATTCCCAGTTTATTTAACCCGAGAACCGCAACAGCTATAACGATAAGAATGACCCCAATAAGAAGAAATCGTTTAATCCACGGATTCCTTGCCGGTAGTGGAGACGCCGGAATTTCTACAGGAGCCTGATTTTGTATATCCTCAGGTACTGTTTGTGGTATAAACGGGTTAGCATTCGTCGGGGCCGATGGGACGACAAACGCCTGATCGGGAGGCGGCGCGGCTGCCGGCTGAGGAGGCTCCAGAGGCGCAGAGGGCGCGGGAGACACAGGCGACGGAGTAATTCCTAAATCCGGTGGCGGGACTGTCTCCTGCGGGGATTGGGGAATATCGCTCATCACGACTGTGCCGGTTGTTAATGGTTGATCATCCATAAGGCAAATAAATAACTATTAGCACATACCAAAGAATATCTAGTACAATTATCATACCATGCACGATTCAAAGAACAAGACAAAAAAAACGATTACCCCAAAATTTCTTCATATGCTTCCCCGATGGTTTCTCATTTTAGCGAGCATTGTGATCATCTTATATGCCCTAACATGGGGAAGTATCGCGATGTTTGACGCGTACTATCAAAACAAAGTGTATCCGAACGTCTACGTGGGTGGCATTTGGTTCGGCGATAAAACACAAAAAGAAGTCGCAACCTATTGGAATCAAAAGAATGAGCCCTTTGCCTCAGCCAAATTTGAATTACGGTTTAAATCAACGATTGCGACGGTTTCCGGAAGCGATATCGATTTGGGGTATGACGCCGATCTCTCAGCAACGCAGGCTTACTTAATAGGCCGTTCGGACGGAATATTATCAAATCTCTATACCAAATTTTTCCAGAAAAAAGTGGATTTACAGCCGTATTTCCGTTGGAAGGAGAGCATTATTAATGATTTGCTGGATTCTTTATCAGAACAGATCGATATTCCGGTTGAAAACGCATTATTTGCGTTTTCCAATAATAAAGTTACCGCATTTAAACCTTCCAAGGACGGTTTAGCGCTCAATCGCCCTCTTGCTCTTCAACGGATTCAACAGGCATTTTTAACGGTGGCAAAAACAGATCAGCAATACATAGCAATCAACCTCCCTGTCGACACGGTAAAACCTGATGTATCAACAAGCAATGCAAATCAATTCGGTATCAAAGAACTCATTGCATCGGGATACTCAGAATTTGCAGGATCAATCCCAGGGCGCATTCATAATGTCGCCCTTGCCGCGTCGCGGGTAAACGGCATACTGATCAAACCGGGCGAAACATTTTCTTTTGATGACGCAGTCGGCGATATAACAGCCGCAACCGGATATCAATCGGCATATATTATCAAAGACGGGCACACAATATTAGGCGATGGCGGCGGCGTCTGCCAGGTGTCGACTACACTGTTTCGTGCGGCCCTCAACGCCGGTCTCCCGATTGTTGAGCGCCACGCCCATGATTATCGCGTTCACTACTATGAAGAGGGCGGATTCAAAGCGGGGCTTGATGCCACAGTCTACAGCCCCTCTGTTGATCTGAAATTCAAAAATGACACCCCCGGCTATATTCTCATCCAGGCAAAAACCGATACAACAAATTTAAACCTGACATTTGATTTGTACGGTACAAGCGACGGAAGGAATGCACAAATAACCAACCAGAAACTCTGGGGAGTCACGCCTCCTCCACCCGACCTTTACCAGGACGACCCGACTCTCCCCAAAGGAACGATAAAACAGGTCGATTTTTCCGCTTGGGGCGCCAAAGCGTCATTTGACTATACGGTCACACGAGGCAACCAGACACTTGAAAAGACGACATTTTATTCCAATTTTCAACCGTGGCAGGCGGTATATTTACGTGGTACTCTATAAAAATTGTTCTATTGCTATATTGTTAAATTGCTACGTTGATCCTAACGTCTTTCAACAATACAACAATAGAACAATGAAACAATCGAGTGATAACCTATGAATAACATAAACATTGGAGAAAACAATAAGAAAGTAGTACTTGTCGGCGGCTGCTTCGATTTTATCCATTTCGGACACATCTCATTCCTGAAACAGGCAAAATCGTACGGTAATTACCTTATTGTCGCTCTCGAATCAGACGAAAATGTTCGCCATATGAAAGGCGAAGCACGGCCGGTCCACACACAACAACAACGCAAAGAAATTCTTGAAAGCTTAACTCTCGTTGATGAAGTTATCGCCCTTCCGCCGATGAAAACAGATACTAATTATGTTGCATTTGTGAACCGGATTCATCCGTCCGTCATTGCGATTACTGAGGGTGATCCGATGAAAGAAAAAAAACAGTTACAGGCAGACCATATTGGCGCACAATTAATTGAAATTCCTAAAATCCACACCCCCTCCACAAGTCAATTGGCCAAACTCCTCGGACTTGAGTAAAATATACAACTATAATGAAAATTTTGAGTATAGAATCATCCTGCGATGAAACGGCGGCGGCCGTTGTTGAGAACGGTACAACAATCCTGGGAAGTGTTGTTGCAAGTTCGACACTCATGCACGCAAAATACGGCGGCATCGTCCCTGAAGTGGCTGCGCGCGAGCAGCTTGTCTGCATTATCCCGACAATTGAAGAAGCCCTTAAACAATCAAAGGAAACGCTTGCATCGATCGATCAAATCGCAATCACCGTCGGACCGGGACTCATCGGCTCTCTTCTCGTCGGCGTTGAAACGGCAAAAACAATTGCGTTTACGACCGGTAAACCCCTCATCCCCGTTAATCACGTTCTCGCCCACATGTATGCGAATTTTGTCCTGAGCAATGACGAAGGACAAAATTCGTCCCGAGCGCAGTCGAGGGACAACCCCACTTCGCTAAAGCTTCGCGGGGCAAGCATCGAGTTTCCCGCCATCTCTCTTGTCGTTAGCGGCGGTCATACTGAGCTTTATCTCATGAAATCTATTAAGGATTTAACATGGCTCGGAGGTACGCTCGATGACGCGGCGGGAGAAGCGTTTGATAAAACGGCGAGACTGTTGGGATTTGAAAACCGCGGAGGACCGGCAATTCAGGAAGCGGCCTCTCAATGTCATCCCGGGCTTGACCCGGGATCCACCCCGAAAAAAATAGATTCCGGCTCAGAGGCCGGAATGACAACGGGAAGAATTAAGTTACCGCGTCCGTTAATGCATGATAAATCGCTTAATTTTTCCTTTTCGGGACTGAAAACTGCGGTTCTTCGAGAATGGAATAAATGTCATCCCGGGCCCGCTTCGCCGCGTCAGCGAGGCGAGCTTGACCCGGGATCCACCCCGAAAAAAATAGATTCCAGCTCGGAGGCCGGAATGACAAGCGCATTAGCCTATGAAGTCCAGGAGTCCATAACGGATGTGCTGGTGAAAAAAACTCTCCATGCAGCTTCTATACATCAGGCGAAATCAATTCTTTTATCGGGAGGCGTTGCCGCTAATCTGCGGCTAAGAGAAAAAATGAACTCAGCAATAAAACAATATAACAATATAACAATGTTTGTGCCACCGGTAGCACTGTGCACCGATAACGCCGTATATATTGCAAGCTATGCGTATTTCAGGGGTTCGCCCACCAACTGGCACGATATCACGGCAGTTCCTGATTTATCCGTTGAGAAGATTTAATCTTTTAATAATTTCCGCCTCTTCAATACTCCACGGTGAATACGACGATGGATTAAGCTGTATTTCGGTGAGAAAATCTTTCCATGGAATCCATTTCCACCCCGCCACCTCCCGCTCATTTATTTTTGGTTTCACATCGGCAAATGTAATGAGAATTGGACATATTTCATTTTCCACAATTCCATGAATATCGGTAAACTTATATCGGTACGGTGACACTTCTTTCACATCAACGCCCCCGACCCCCATCTCTTCTTTTAACCGGCGCCTAGCCGCATCAATGACCTGTTCACCCGGACCGGGATGACCGCAGACTGTATTCGTCCACACACCGGGAAACGTTTTTTTTGTATGCGTACGACGGGTGATCAATAATTCATGTTTATTATTAAACAGAAAAAGGGAAAATCCGCGATGGAGCGGCGTATGATTCGAATGAACATCATCTTTCGGGCGTGTCCCTAATTCGTTATTTTGATCATCAACGAGAACAACTAATTCCATGTGGAGCCGCTTGGATTCGGACCAAGGACATCTACTTTATAAGAGTAGCGCTCTACCGCTGAGCTACGGCTCCGATATATAATGTTTATTACTAATTTGCCACTATTTTATCGGAGGCTTCTGTATTATATCAAAGCCGTACCTTATGCTCTAAGTAATGCCTCCATCTGTTCTTCCAACTCATAGACGCGCCGCTTCGTTTTTCCGAAAATAACGTACGCAAGTTTATCGATACGGAGAATATTTTCCGATACGATAATAAGCCCTTCACGGGTGCTTTTGTTAAAAAGGATCGGTTGAAACTTACGCCGGATACCGGTAAACGTTTGAGGCTTGAGATCGGAAATATCATAACTGTTATTCGAGAGTATATTTGTCGTATACATAAAATCCTTACCAAAAAGCTTTAGCGCAATCTCGTAGATAAACGTACCCCCCGTGCTTCTGACATTTGATTCTGTGACATATAGTTGCCCGTTTCTTCCCGCTACAAAATCCACATCGTAGTAGCCTCTATATCCTGCCGCTGCATATTTTTCACCGATAAAAAATCCTGTATCAACCATTTGTGCTCCCACTCTGTCGGACACAACTTCGTTATGAATTTCTACGCCGCTGAATACACCGTCACGGGTCATCCGCATTCCGCAATAATATAAAAACTCGACTCTGCCGTTTTTTAGAATTTTAAACTCTACATTTGGATTACCGCCGCCGATCGCCGGTTGTATTTGAATAAAATCCTCAATAATAATGGGAAATTTATTCCAATACGCTTCTTTTGCCAATAGAGAATGAATTTTTTGTTCACATGACAAATAATCAAGAGGTAAATCTCCAGGACGGAAAATGACAACACCCATCCCGGCATGACCCTTGTTCGTCTTTATAACGACACCATTTTCTTTAATGTATCGTTTCGCCGCAATTTTTGCAGCGTCCTCGATTCCGACACAAATGAGGCCGTTTGCCATCTGGAAATCCGGTTCCGCATTTTGACTCTGTTGAGCGAGTTGCCGAATACCGGATTTACTTCCGTAGAAATTTACTGTCCACCCGTCCTCTTCTTCCGGAGCCTCAGGCGTATATACTGTCAGTCCGCGGCTCCTTAGCTCCCTCATCAAGCGGAGAAATTCCGGTGTTGTCGCATAACTCGTTATGGTCAACCGCTGAGAAGAGTTGGCCACTTCGATGAGTTTTTTCATAACCGACTCATCGTGGAGGATATCGTCACAAATTGCGCCGCTGTGGATAGCTGTCGTAAGTATGGTTATCCGTCTGTTTCCGAACAGTTCTTTGTAATAGGATAAAAACTCTTCGCTCACTCCCTGAGGACAGACGAAATATACCTGCGTATCTTCATTACAAAACATAAAAAGACGCATGTCGGCGAGGTATACATTCCACTGAATTTCGTTCGCGCGGACTTTTTTATCCGACATTGAATTAATAAATGGCCACACGTCTTCCGACATGTTGAAAATGTACACTGCGTGTGATGGTAGTTTCGGTATTCCCGAAGACTCAGAGGGTATATCCATGAAGTTTTAAATAACTGTCATACTTAGCAGATTACCGTATTTGCATTATTTGTAAAGAGGTTAATTTTTTATAGCCTCGCGCGATGCGATATTTCAGCCTCAACCAATTCCTTTGAACGCCCGTATTTTAATCGTGATAATTGAATAATCGCTTCCGCTATCTTTTCATTTTTTTCTGCGTTAATTTTTGTCATATCTTTCGTCAAATCCATGCTAAACGGTTTGACCGGCTCGTTTCTCACGTTTGTTTTCATATACGCATTAAATTTATCTATATTAATGAGGTCCGCTTCATTAAACGTCGGTTGGAATTCATGTTGAAGATAATTCGCATCAGTAACGCCGACCCGGAATGCGATCACTGATCCCACGTTTCCAAATACCGCGTTTTTTACCTCTTCTTCCATCTGACCGATGAATTGGTTCGCGACAATAAGATTTAACCGGTATTTTCGGGCTTCGGAAAGAATCTGGGCAAAATCCGGAGTTGCAAAATTTTGAAACTCGTCAACGTATAAGTAAAAATCGCGCCGTGTTTCCTCAGGAATTTCCTGTCTGCTCATTGCGGCAATAAGAATCCGCGGGACAAGGATAAGTCCCAGAAAATTACTGTTTTCCTCTCCGATTTTCCCTTTAGCCAGATTAACTAATAATATTTTTCCGTCATCCATCACTTTCCGGAAATCGTATGATGATTGCGACTGGCCGATGATATTACGCATCAGCTTATTTGTAACGAAACGGCCGAACTTAGAGACGATGTAATCCAATACCTCTGATTTATGAAAATCCGCCGTCTGTGCGATCTGATCCGTCCAATAACGACGAATAATCGGATCCGTCAGTTTCGGCAATAATTCCTGAACGAATGCGGCATCTGTAAGTACGCGGACGACCTCAACAAATGTGTTTCCGGGTTCCACCATGACGGTCAGCATCGCGTTTCGGATGGCATGTTCAAATCGGGGACCGATGATTCCGGTCTTCATAGGATCATAGAGCTTATACATAAGCCCGACGATTGATGTAACGACAAAATGCTTTTGTTCTTCGGTCTTTGCCTCAAGCATATTGAGCCCAAGCGGCCGATCGGAATCCGATGGGTCAAAATAGATAACGTCTTCCGCCCGTGACGCCGGGATTCTGCTCATGACGCCGTCGATGAGATCTCCGTGCGGATCGATAACCGCGATTCCTTTATTTTCTTTTATATCCTGCACAATCATCTCTTCGAGAAGTTGCGATTTACCTGTACCGGTTTTTCCGATAATGTACATGTGCCGTCGTCGATCTTCTTCGTCAATATAAATCGGCCGCTCAACTCCACGATACCGGGATCTGCCCAAAAACATACCGCTCATCGGAATTTGAGATGGCGCGGGTGCCCTCTTTGCGTTGAGCCAAAAAATGTGTGCCGTCTCGATTGACTTATTGGGAAAATGAAATACACTAGCGAGCTCATCGCTATTGAGAACGCTGAATTGTTTAAACAACGGAAAATTCATGATCGGAAAATACCGATAGACAAAGTCCACCATAAATAATTGTTTAAACGGCAATTTTACTTTCGTCAGGTGATTATGATCCGAAGAAAACTGACTCAAACTGGCAAGAAGATTATCCAAATGCATCTTTGCCGTTTCCTGATCTGTTGATGATACGACACAACGGATCACCGTATTAAATCCGGGCTTACTCGTTTTTTGTTCGATTGCTTCAAGGGATTTCGGGTCAACTTTAAAACTTGCTTTCTCAGGATTTGATTCGTCTTTTTTTATTTTGGAAATATAGGATCTCCCATTTTCCCGCCATTTGCCCTCAGCCGGCTGGATAAGTACCTGGATTGCGGCTGCCTCCCCGGGGCGCATTTTTGCAAGAACTGAGGTGATTGATGATAATGGATCGGTCGGTAAATCCCGAAAAATCCGGATCGGCATATAATCAGCGTTTGCGAGCACGAGTCCCGCAAACGCGACTTTCCCGTTCTCGGAAAATATAGAATATTCCTCCACTTCCTTAATATCCGCACCGGGATAGGCACCATGAATCTGTTTTTCAATGAGATCTGTCAATTTTTTCGGTACCGCGATATAAAAACGTATATCCTCCGGTTTCGCAACGATTTCAAACGATACATGCTCGTTCGGTTTCAAAAACGACCAAAATCCTCCATGAGCGATGCTATGGATGCTGGAAAACATCTGTTCTGCCGCATCAATTTTTATCTCATTATCGCGGGGTACCGCGACCTGCATGACGACGGTTTCCAGAGATTCTTCTTCGCGGTTTCGGTACTTCCAGAGTAAAAAAATGATATACCCCAATAAAATAAGTGCACCGGCAAAAACCGCAATCAATAGAAAACTGATACCCAAGACCTGCAACCGGTATGTAAAGTCCAATAATTTACCCGACATTTGTTGGTCCATAGATAATTATTCCTTAACTTTTATCAATTTTCCGTGCGTTGATGTTACAGCAACATGAAGCTGCTTCAATCTTCTCACGCACCATTCTGCAAGCCACCGCACCGAATTGGTCATACTTTGGTGAAGCCCTGTTGCAATTTGATCGTCGGATAGAGGTAAAACAACACTCGTTGTCGTTTGAACCGGAATATTATTCCCTGTCGGCTTCACACCCATCTGCGCAACTGACTGGGGTATTGCGATTGTCGTAGGATGCACTCTTACACCGGCTGAGGCAACTTCCTTGGGGATTTGCATTTCATTGCCCGTCGCATCCTTTAGACCTTCCCGAGGGGCCGTGCCGCCGGGTTCAATTTCCCGTGCACCGGATGGCGTAACCGTAACTGCACTGGGCGGAGCACTCGCTGCTTTCGGCTGTTGGGCATCCTGAGGCAGGTCATTCATACGTTTATCATATCACGAACAGAAGGCAAATATGAGGCCTCCCCAGTATCCCGACAAGGGTCTTTTCGCGATCATAATAGGCCTTCCGGAATTCTTTTTCTTTTTCATTTTTTGCTGAACTGTCTTTGTTCTCATGCCCTGTTCCCGAATTCTCGCCAAATATAAAATAATCGCGGCGAGAAGCCACGGGGCCGGTTCTTTTTGGATCAATCCCTCAGGTTGTTCCTCCGCAAGTGCTTCACGCAGATTTTTCTTCTGGTGAGGTTTTGCAACAAAGGAGCGTAACGATTCAAGCGCATTGTAATAATTAAGAATTTTTAGCATCATCCATATACCAATGGTAAAGGAAACCTGTTCAACGGCTTCGTTAGGTTCGGATTTACCTTCGTTTTTTACATTTCGTACCCGTGTTCGTTCGGACTCATTAACCGGCTTAATTAACTCTTGAACCGTTTCCCAAAGGAGTTGAAGAACCGTAACAGTTTGCTCCTCTTCTTTCTGAATTGCCACTACCTGTTTTTCAACCGGAAGCGCGTCAATTATCCGTACAAAGTCGATTATTTTTTTGAATGTCGTCACATCCTGTCCACGCATATTCATAAGCTCAATTATTTTTGCGAGCAAAATTAACTCCGTATCTTCTCCTTCATGAGAAATATCTTTACCCTCTTTACCATCGGTATCCTTCAGAAATAATGAAAATATCAGATTTTTCTCACTTTTCGTATACATGCTCTTTTCTAACACCGTGACTGTCGATTCGAACACTGGTTCTTTTTGTATACGTAAAGGGTTAGGAAAAATTTCTTCGTGATTAATTTCTGCGCCATCTAGATCTTTATTCTCTGCAGTCCCGACTGGTATAGCGCCTAAATTTCCTATTATGTGTAAGCTTGCAAGTGCACCTACTGTTGCAATCCCCGTCGTTGATACAAAATCAATTATTCGTTTTTGGTCACCCATAATCTTATAAACTCCGGCGATATGATCTTCGAGTTTCTGAGCAGATTGTTCGGAAATATGAAGTGTGGTGCTTGCAAATTTGCGCCAAACCGGGGATACATCAGCATTGTTGTCAAAGATAAAAGCTGGTTCGCGGCTAAGTCGAAGAAAGTCATCTTGATTTTGCTCACTTTCAATGACACGTCTGAATAGAGAAACAACAAGAGAATCCTGAATTTTTTCATTGTCCTCTGTAACATTCAGTCGTATTGGAATAAGGTGATTAATGTGCGACTCTGCTGCTAATTCGTCCGTTCGAGTTGTCACAATTGACTCCTGTTGAGGAGTATCAGAAATATTTTTATAGTACGAGTGTTCTGGTACGTTGAATTCTTCCCCGTTTGCAACAGCTTCAAGACTCCACACGAGTGCGGCTAATCCTTCACGGAGATTGCCTTTTGATAATAATTCCTGTTCTATTTGACTTGCTAATTTCAGCGCACGCTCCTGATACTCATCCAAGTGCGATAAATCAGAAGTATCGCGGCGCAGGCGGGTAAGATATTCGCCCGCGTTCTGACGGTTTTCTTCATTTATATAGCTTTCTTCTATGGCATGAACAATTTCTTCTAAAGAAATTTCTCTGTCGGAAAATAATGGTTTTGAAAAATCAGTCTCATCAATCGATGCGTTTTCGCCGGTTAATAGAGCAAGATTATCGTTCAACCTATGGAGATCCTCTATGCTCCCGTCAAATTGGATAGCCAATTCCTCTACTTCATTTTTTCTATTATAAAACACATCAATATAGTGTCTCCCCTTCTCAACATCTTCCTCACTTATTACAAATCCCATTCTTTTTCCATCTATATCGTTTTCAAGTTTCTCATACCGATCCTGCCGCCCCGTTGTCTCAACCAAATCAATCAGATCTCTGCCTTTATTTACCATCCCGTGTTTCCCCTTTTTATCATAGTTCGCTTTAGACAACGTCCTCTTCTCGAGAAACTCCAACTCATAAGAGAGTGCATTTTCAGCGGCCTCAAGGGCAACAGCCTTAACATTTCCTCCGGTTTTTTCCGATACGTTTAATAATCCATCCAGCTCGCTTTTTTTACTGTATTCACTGCACGCCCCGATGCATTGGGGCTGTTTGCCGGTCATATTTTGATCATCATCAATATCTCCGAATGGCGAGTTTATTCCAAATGGTTGATTAAACCCACGATTTAGGGACTGTACATACCTATCAGCAACTACCGCCCATACGCCGTTTACCATCGTGCCAACAGCATTGTCTGTCTTCTGCGCGGTATTGGTGTTAATTTCCTGAATCTTCGGCACAATAATTTATGAAAATAATTTTCTCGGCCAATGGAATAATGGGAATTTGTAATAGTTAAATATTGCATCGATTGTAAAAAATGATATTGAATACAACATGTCTCCTGTAATGGAATTTCTAAAAAACGGCAGCGCCATAATGTAGCACGTTATAAACCCGTTCATTGTTTTTGCATACAACGGAGTCGCTGCCCACACGGCAAAATTGGTGATGACAAAAAATATCGCCGATGATAAGAACGTTCCGGCAATAATTCGGCGAGCGCCTGCGCGTTGACTAATCCATTTGCCCACAAAAACCGCAAGAATCATGCCTCCATACGTCGCAAACATAAGCGAATGAAACCCAATAATGAAATCGCTTATCAACATGGTAAGTAATGTAATAGTGACCGCTTTTTTCGTATTGAACTTTGCACCTGAAAACAAAGCAACTCCTCCAACCGCAGTCATATTGGGAGCATGAGGCAATATTCTTGATAACACTCCGAGAATAATAAATAATAGCGTTTCCATAATTTCTTAATACAGCGGTTTTGTATACTTCCAAAGAACGGTATCGCCGTTTTTAACAGTTTTTTTATCTGCGGCAACATCACCTGATACTCCGTTGACATAATAAACCCACGCGTTATCTTTTGTGTTTGGAAATGTGCCAATTTGTTGGATAAACACACCGAAGTCATATTTTTTCGTGATTAAAGAAATTGCATGTGCCCGGGTAACGGCAATGAGCGCGTCAAATGCATTGGATGCAATAATACCGTCGTAGGTTGCAATTTTTTCTCCTGTATCGAGTGTCAACGACACACGAACGGAATTTTTGTTTATCGATTGTGTAGTTCTTACAGAAGAAACCGTACGGCTTTGAGGTAACGATGAAGTAATTCTCCAAGCAAGGAAAAATGCGCAGCAAATGAAGAGTATGATGCCGAATAACTTTTTAGTAACCATAAAAACTCCTGCTCGGGATAATAGGTAAGGAGGAGTTCCCGGCTTGCCCTCCGAAGCTTTACGCGAAGGAGGGGCCCACGGTTGCGGCACAGCCGCTGATTTACACAGCGTTCCTCGATTCCTTACTTTATTTTTTCTGCCTTGGAATTCCAGACCACACTACTTCCTCAGCATGTTCGTTTTTATTTATAAACCGTGCGAGCATAAAACACAAGTCGGATAACCGATTTAAATATTTGATAATGCGCGGGTCAACCGTTTGTGTTTTGGTAAGTGCAACAACCTGTCTCTCAACGCGCCGGCAAACACTTCTGACAACGTGGATCTGACTTGCGAGCTGTGATCCCCCGGGAAGAATAAAATTTGTAAGCGGCGGCAATTCTTTTTCCATTGCATCAATCTCAACTTCCATTTGTGTAACACGCGTCTCAAGCATATTCAATTCTGTCTTCCATCCAGCAAGACACCCGCCAACGGAAAATAAATCCGACTGAATTTCCGAAAAAAGTTTTATAAGATGAGTCTCTTTCATCTGTGAGGTAATAAGTCCAACCCAACTGTTTAATTCGTCAACGGATCCGTAGACGTCAACAAGGGCTTCGGATTTTAACACCCGCTTGCCGCCAAAAAGCGCTGTAGTACCTGCATCTCCGGTACGGGTATAGATTGGCATAAGGTTAGTTATGAATCAATTGTAACTTCTGCAACTCCGCATATAGCAGATTTGCAGCATTTTTATATCCCTCTTCGTTAAAGTGAGCCGGATCGCTGAACAAATTACATTTACCTGCATATATCTTTTCAAAATCAAGAACCGGAATATTCTCCTCACGCGCTCTTTGTCTCATAAATTCATTATATTCCATTAACCTGGTCGCGAGTTGATGAATATATGACTGCAGTGTAAAAAAACAATAAGGTCTTGTTATAAAAAGTACATGCATTTTATTTTTCTTAGCAACCGTAATTGTATTGTTCAAAAGTTGTTGATATTCATTATATGAAACACGCGGCAGGCGCGGAGAAGCATTCCTATTTATAATTGCAACAACTGCATCATAGCCCGCTTGTAGCAGTTGAACAAGTTTCACATGCAACAAAGCATAGTCATCCCCGACAGTAAACAGACTATATGATGAATCGGGGGTTAAGACAAGATGATTATCATTCATACTTGGGCTAATAATAACCAAATCAGGTTTAAGCGGAATAACGTTTTTAAATCGACGGAAAATCTGAAACGAGGAATACCCCCATACGCCCCCGTTTAGAACCTCCACCCGGTTACCTACTAATGAACGCAAATATCCCGGCCAACTCACTTCTTCATCGGTTTGATTATCAAATTGTCCGGGACCTAATGTATTGGAATCTCCGAGCGCAATAATGACAATACGATGATTACTGTTATTGGGACTAATTTCAGGGCCGGTATACCCCATTGCGTTAAAGAATTTCCGGGCAGAACCTGAAGCGTCGTGAATTTCAAATTGGGGATTTGGCTTCCACATTAACCAAGGATCATACGTATTCGATTTATCTAAAAAAGTATGATAATAACGCCAGTCACTCGAGTGCACGGCATCCGTTACACCGGACTTATCGCTATCCGATATACCTAACATTAATATATGTAACGGATAATACGTGTAATGAAAAAGTCTTAATAATCCCTCAAGAATCACGAAAGAGAGGAAAACTACGGAGAACACCAAGAAAATCCTGTGGACCCACACATTCATATATAGGTGTTTATTGAGAGCTTGAAGTCCCGTTTAGCATTCCGAATAACCGCAGCTGTAACACTTCTTGCATCCCTCTTCAAAAACCAAACTCGCCTCACCGCAGCCTGGACATAAATCTACAGTAACCACCCGGCGTTCAGTCAAAAGCATCTGTGCAGGCGCACTCAAAGGCTCCTGAGCAGGTTCAACAGCCGGCGCCGCAATATGCATATGTCCGTCTCCGTTCAATCCGGTAACAACCTGCTGTGTTGTATGACCATTTGTTCCATCCGGCTTACTGTCTGCGCGAACCGTTGCTCCTGCAGGCACTGCATTTTCCAGCCGATGCTTTGCGAAAAATCCAAAGTGGCGGTCAATAACTTTCGCAACCGCATCCGGAAGACTCCTTACTCGGTTCTCTCCAAATCCCATAGATCGTGCTCCGCCAATTCCGACGAGTTCCGCCGCAATTTTCCGTGCCCGTTCAATTGCGGGAACCGGTGATGAGATACGGAAGATTAACGAGGTTAACCGACCAACTGCTTCCGCCATAGCGGTGACGTCACTTCCGGCTTTACCGACGTTTATAAACATCTCAAGCGGCTGATTGCCGCCATTGGTATTGATAGTAACGTATGCCTGACCAACCGGCGTCTCAACTTGATACGTGGACCCATGGACGACCATAGGACGCGGCTTCACCTCGGGCATCGGGGCGACGACCGGTTTGGGTGCTTCTTCTTTTTTGGGTTCTTCCTTCCGTGTCAAAACACCCTGGCGGCTCCCTTCACGCATATACGCAATACCTTTGCATCCCTGTTCGTATGCAAGCGTATAGAGTCGTTTCACGTCTTCAACCGTATGGGTGTTCGGCGCGTTTACGGTTTTACTTATTGATGCGTCAACATATTTTTGAATAGTTGCCTGAACATAGACATGATCTTCCGGCGTCAGATCATTAGCTGAAACAAACTGTAATGGGCGCTCTTCTTTTGTCGGTTCCCTACCATGCGTCTTACTAAAATCCTCAAACCATGCTTCGTAGAGCGGATGCCGGAGCGTGTGTTCTCCCAACCGGTCACGCCGTATAAATTCAAATTCATACACCGGCTCAATGCCACTTGAAACTCCGGACAGAAGGGACGTTGATCCCGTCGGCGCCTGCTGCAACAGCATACTGTTTCTGATTCCGTGTTTCTTTAATTTTTTCCGTACCTCGTCAGGCAGTTGTTTAATAAAATATCCTTCGAGGTGTTTTTTAATATTAATTTTCGGAAACGGTCCCTTTTCCACTGCGATATCAACAGAGGCATCGTATGCAGCATCCCGTATCGTTTTATAAATTTTGTCGATCACCGGCAAACTCTCGGGAGATCCGTATCGGAGTTTCATTTTAATAAGTGCGTCGCCTAGACCCATGGTCCCAAGTCCGATACGGCGCTCACCTTTTTGCTGGACCTTCCGAATTTCATCAAATACATAAAAATCCGCATCGATGACGTCATCCTGGAACCGGACACCAATCCGTGCAACTTCCTCAAGCCGGGCATAATCCATCTCACCGTTTTCGTTAACAAGAGCGGCAAGATTGATGGAACAAAGATTACAAACGCCCCAGCTCGGTAGGCCTTCTTCGCCGCAGGGATTGACACAGTTCACGTATTCAAAGTAGTTATTGTTAAACCATTTGTTATACCGCTCCATGAAAACGACACCTGGCTCTGCACTTCGCCATGCAGCCTGTGCCACAAGATCCCAGAGAGCACGGGCCTTAATCGTTTTGAAGACAATCGGTTTTTTCCCAAGCGCCAGCCAATTGGGCATATAGCCATCCCATTTGGTGTCATAATCCGGATCATTTTTATCCGGGAACATCAAATCCCAGTCGGCATCTTTTTTCACCGCTTCCATAAACGCATCGGACACACACACAGAAAGATTGGCGCCGTTAATGCGGGTTAAATCCTGTTTGACGGTAATGAATTCCTCAATATCCGGGTGCCAGTCCCAAAGCATGAGCATGAGAGCACCCCTCCTGCTCCCGCCCTGCTGGATGATATCTTTGGTTGCGACGGAAAAAAGTTCCGCCCAATTACAAGGACCTGATGAAAATCCGTTCACCTTCGAGACCCGTGCGCCGCGCGGACGAAGACTTGAGAGGTTGATACCTACTCCGCCTCCCCGCGACATAATCTCAATCATTTGGGTCAGTGTTTTTAATATGCCCTGACGTGAATCATGGGGTGACGGGAGGACGAAACAGTTATAGAATGTTACTTTATATCCGGTACCGGCCCCGGATAAAATCCTACCACCCGGGACAAAAACGAAATCCTGCATCGCTCCGTAAAATTTATCTTCCCAGTACGTCCGTTTTGCTTTTGGTTCAACGCCGGCAATTGCATGTGCAATCCGTCGCCACATTTCCTCAGGTGATTTTTCAATAGGGGTGCCTTTTTCATCCTTTAAGGAGTAGCGGTCTAAAAATACGGTATTTCGGAGGCCGGTCAATTCCATATATATTCCTTTATATAAAATGTTTTAGTACGTAATCCTTTAATACACTCTGGGATGAAAAACTTTTTTATAAAAGTTTTTTCACTTCCCGCTCAAAATCTTCGATATCTACAAATTGTCGGAATACACTCGCAAATCTTATATACGCAATCTTATCCAATTTTTTTAATCTCTTTGCAACCAGTTCGCCAATCTTTTTACTCGGAACCTCTGTTGTGTCGCCACCGATTAATTCCCGTTCAACCTCATCGACAATCCGGTCGATGTCTTCTGTTTTTATCGTGGTTTTTCCGCTTGCCCGCCAAATTCCCCGTTTTAATTTTTCCCTATCGAAGGTTTCTCGCCGTTCATCTTTCTTAACAACAGTCAATGGCACCGTCTCAACCCGTTCATATGTCGTAAACCGTTTCTCGCATTTTGAACAATTGCGGCGCCGGCGCGTCACCGCTAGGTCTTCACTATCCCGCGTCTCTAAAACGTCAGTATTATCGTAATTACAGTATGGACACTTCATTTCACTCGTGAAATTATAAACGCTACCTATGGTGCCAAAACAAATACTAAGACACTAAATAAGCAGCGTCAACTAGCAACTTCTATATCAAAGGTGGGCAAGAAAAAATCGTAGCCTCAACTGAAAACTCTTGAGGAAAAAGTTCGGTAATTACTTTAGTTCACAACCCTTCTGGTGACAGAAATGACACTGATTCAATGAAGTTAAACAAAAATTACTCAATACGATATTTTCGTATCACAGAAACGAAATAATCGTATTTGTTAAACTGAACAATTTATTGAAGTAATTTCGCAACTTCTGCTTCCATCTCTCTGACATCAGCTAGTGCGGCATTGTAACGTGGTTTTTCATCCGCACTGACTTTAGTCACTAAATCCGTCAACACTTCTTCATGCTTACTCAAAGACTTTCCGAGCTGATCAACGACATATCCCGGGATCGCTTGTCCCTGTGTATTGTATGTCGTGGTCATAGCAACGGCCATCTGCATATTTTTCGATGCAAGCATCATGGATGTGAGACCGAGCGCACTCTCCTTTTTTGCATTCAAAAATACGCTCGCGTTTATATCTTTATCGCTTTGAAGGACATAGAACTCAATCTTGCGGACCGGGTCCGCGATAATTTTTTCCATAATCCAATCACGAACCTGCTTCAAAAAATATAATGGGTTATCTGGCAACATTCCGGGATACGGCAGTGCATATTCTACCGGTTGTCCCTGATCTCCTGTTTGCGACATTGCAGCGTTCGTCGATGTTACGGTTTTGTTTTCCATCGTAACGGTTGGTTGTACCTTAGTTGCCGCCCGCACGGACATTAAAGAACCCGTTCCTAGCATCAGTAGTATTGCAAAAAACACAAATAGTATTCGTTTCATGGATCCTCCTTTTTAAGAATCAAAGTCGCCTTCATTGTACAGAGTCTGCGTCATTCAAGCAAGCGATGTAACCTCTTGGGGTAAAACTCCAATGCTACCGAGTATTTGCTTCTCAAGTTCTTTCACTTTCGGGTAACAAGCGTCAAGCATCTCCACAGCCTCCCGGGGTAATTGTTCATCCCGCCAAAGCTGGAATCGTTTATCAACCGTTAGAATCTCAAACTTTACCATCTTATCGGCCAAATACAGAATTTTTTCTTCAGGCGTTCTGGGCGCAATAGTAGGGTCTACAATCGCATGAAGCGGATGCCGACGGACAACTTCAGCTACCTCACTCATTTCCTCTTCACGTAATACGCGTACCGCGGTATCAGGGTGTTGTTCCCCTAGCAACCTTGGGATTGCTTTATCAATATCATGGAGAAGCGCCGCGGCCCGAAGTAACGGAATATTAATATCAGTAACGACGCCTGCCTCCACTGATTTCCTGGCAAGAAACAATGCCACGCGGGTAACAAGCGTTACATGCAACCGTTTTTTTTCCGGCAATGCATATTTATCCCACAAGGCCTTCGCCTGATCTTCTGTCGGAATCATAAGAATTTTATTGTTGAAATATACGTAGTATAAGCTTCTCGGGAATGACAAACAAAAATGACTCGTTCTATTTCATGATGATTTGATAAGAAACGACGAACTTCAACTATAACGATTTTTGTCGCAATAGCGATTGGAAATCTGTATGCGCCGGTGCTGATCGCCGGA
>Ga0182021_10000781_pt1 | contig 35464 bp, 40 predicted proteins | sample 612E3MmetaG_FD_120493 | JGI IMG/M metagenome (GOLD analysis project Ga0182021, IMG submission 120493) | Permafrost microbial communities from Stordalen Mire, Sweden - 612E3M metaG (Illumina Assembly) | ecosystem: Environmental > Terrestrial > Soil > Wetlands > Permafrost | place: Sweden...
GGCTGGTGGAGCCGGGGGGAATCGAACCCGCCATCTCGTCGCTCGGGAGGTCGCTGTCGGTACAGGTTCAGGAGAAGTGGTTGCTCCCTCGCTTCCCCATGGGGGGACTCCCGTCCCCCCAAGGGCGCTCGCATGCTGAGCATGCTCGCTGTTGCCCCCCTGACGTTGGTGCGTGGTGGGATACTCCCCCCACGCAAGAATACCCCCCTACGAGATGTGGTTTCGATTCCCCCCGGCAATCATGGATTATCAGGTAGGCTGGTGGAGCCGGGGGGAATCGAACCCCCATCTCGTCCGCGCGAAGGACGCATCTTCCCATTGGACCACGGCCCCATGGGGGTTAATTCTAGCGTAAGGTCATCGGCACTTCAAAGTGCGGGGTGTGAAAAGCATTCAGTTGTATAATCTTCGTCACGAGTGAACAGAATGGAGTTTGGTAGTGGTGGACGCCCCATATATCGAGGCCGAGCAGGCAGAGGACAAGCGAGGCGGGCGAAGGACCGTCCTTTACATAGCGATAGGCATAGTCGCGATACTCCTTATCGCTGTATTCGGTTGGTACCAGTTCGAGCACAGAACGAAGGCGCCGATCGACACTGTCAAGACGCATGCTATGTACGGCACCGACATTACGATCGGGGAAGGAATCCTCGATTTTCTCGGCGAGTCAGGGATCAAGGTCGTAAACGAAGGGTTCAAGCCCATGTGGGGCGCGGAAGAAAAAGATAGCGGAGTATGGGTCGTCTCCTACGTGTTCGAAGTCGGCAGGCAATCGAATCGACTCTCCTGGAAGGTCGATACGCGAACCGGGCGGGTTACACCACTCGACAATCTCGCCCAGGTATTATGGGAGGAAAAGTAGCCGGTGCGTCGGTTCACATCGGGGTGATCGGTATGCCGAACGTTCATGCCAAACGCGGCGGGCATACGGTATAATTAATTTTCCAGGTAGGAAAAACTTACCGGGTCTAGAAAAAGGCAACGCGGATAATCACAACGGAGGTGTTGGCTGGTGGTAAGGGGACCACACGGACATGAGAGAACTGGCGAGGAGATTCTCAGGGTGCTGTGCCACAACTGTGGTAACCGCGTCACGATTGAAGCTGGTGAGGAGCAGATCAAATGCCCTCACTGCGGCACGACCGTAAAGAGGCCCAAGAAACAGGCCTGAAATTGAGAAAACCTGAAATAAACCTGTTGCCCCCCGGGGTGGGGTGCGAGTCAGGGAGGGGAATTTGGAATTAGAAGTTTCTACCCGGGATGTTGGCGATCATACTGTCGTCAAACTGAAGGGAGAGGTGGACATATATACTGCACCCTCCCTGCGCGAGACGATAGTGGATGCGGTCGAGAAAGGCCGATACAAGATCGCGGTGGATCTTGATGAAGTCGACTTCCTGGATAGCACCGGACTTGGGGTTCTGGTTGGCGGACTCAAGCGGGTAAAACAGCACGACGGCGAACTCGGCATCATCTGCAACCAGGAAAAGATACTGCGCATCTTCAAGATCACCGGCCTTACCAAGATATTCAAGATGTACGCGAGTGCCGACGAGTTCTGATGGGGAGGTTCTCCTGAAGGGCTTGTGTGTCATACAATATTTTAGGTGAGTCATCGAGGCGGATTCTGGGTCCGCCTCGTATTGCATCAGGAGACTTCAAACCGAGATGACCGAAAACAGAACGGAAGGCACTGATTACTACCAGAGCCTTCGCGACGAAATGGTAGAACACCAGATCGAAGCTCGAGGGGTCCACGACCCACGGGTGCTGGAAGCGATGAGGCGCATCCCAAGGCACCTGTTCGTGCCCGAGCCCAACAGGCCGAGGGCCTACGAGGATATGCCCCTCCCGGCCGGTGAGGGGCAGACGATATCTCAACCGTACATCGTCGCCTGGATGACCGATTTGCTGCGGCTCGATGGTCACGAGACCGTCCTCGAGATCGGAACGGGAACCGGCTATCAAACTGCGGTCCTCGGCATGCTCGCGCGAAAGGTCTACACGATGGAAAGGCTCGAGCCCCTGGCGAAATCAGCGCGCAGGCGGCTCGAGAAACTGGGGTTCAAGAATATCGAAGTCACTGTTGGCGACGGCAGTAAGGGCTTTCCGGAGCATGCTCCATATCACGGTCTGATCGTGACGGCGGGTTCGCCCCAGGTTCCCCAGGTCCTTGTCGAACAGCTTGCGGAGGGTGGCAGGCTGGTGATCCCGGTCGGAACTTCTTCGATGCAGATGCTCACTATTGTCGAAAAACACGGTGATATCATTTCGAGCACCGAAAAGGGCTCATGCGTGTTCGTTCCCCTCGTCGGGAAATACGGCTGGCGGCCGTAACGCGAGGCCCTCGAAGCCGAACACAATATCCAGGATCCTTAGACGATGCCAGTAGACGCGAAAGGTGATAGATGAAACCCATAATCGTGATTCCGACTTACAACGAAAAAGAGAACCTCGAGAAAATAGTAAAAGAGATTCTCGCTCTCGACTGCGGTGTGACAATACTCGTTGTCGACGACAACTCGCCCGACGGCACCGGCGAAATCGCCGACCGTCTCGGGTCCGAGCTCGACGGCCAGGTCGCCGTTGTTCACAGGCAAAAGAAAGAAGGCCTTGGGCCCGCGTATATGAACGGGTTTGAAGTCGCGCTCGAGATGGGCGCGGATTATATCTTCGAGATGGATGCCGATTTTTCGCACAACCCCAAGTACATCCCCGATATGCTCGACGCGATCAAGCAGCATGATGTAGTCATCGGGTCGCGTTACGTTCCCGGCGGAGGGACCGAGAACTGGGGCCTCGCCCGAAAGTTGATCAGCAGGGGAGGAAGTGCCTATGCCCGGTTACTCACGGGGATGAAAACAAGGGATTGTACGGCAGGGTTCAGGTGCTTCCGCCGCGACGTAATCGAGTCGATAGATTTCTCGCGGGTGTCTGCCTCGGGATATGGTTTCCAGGTCGAGCTGGCGTACATATGCGAGAAGATGGGTTGCGACATCTTTGAGGTTCCCATCATCTTCGTCGACAGGACCGAAGGTACATCCAAGATGAGCAAATCAATAATCTTCGAAGCCATGATCCTCGTTACAGGTCTAAAAAAGAGGTACCGGGACCTGGATGACAAAAAGCACAGGTGAGGGTGGTGGGCTTGGAGGCGGGAGAGGGGCGATGCCGTTCAGGCTTACAGCAAAAAGGAAGTACGGGAATGAGTACTGAAACCTCAGAACAGCTCAAGTATATGTTCGAGCCCCGAAGCGTCGCTGTCATCGGTGCGAGCAACACGATGGGAAAGTGGGGCTACATAGTCCCCGCGAACATAATTGCCGGTGGCTATACCGGGAAGTTCTACCCGGTGAACCCTAAGGCGAACGACGTGTTCGAGCGACCGGCCTTCAAATCTGTGAAAGACATCCCGGACGAGGTCGACCTGGCAATCATCTGTATTCCTGCGGCCGCGGCTCCGGCCGCTCTCGGGGAGTGTGCCGAAAAGGGAGTCAAGACCGCGATCGTCATCTCCGGAGGTTTCGGTGAGGTCGACGCCAAAGGTGCACAGCTCGAAAAAGATATGCTCGACGCTATCAAGGGCTCGCATCTCAGGCTTTGCGGACCCAACACGATGGGCATATATTCCGGTCCGATCTCGCTGCACGCCCTGATGCCACCGGTCAGGCCGATACAGGGAAAGATAGCCTTTGCGGCCCAGAGTGGAAACCTGGGCACGCAGCTCATGAGCCTCGGCCGCGCGCTTGGCGTCGGGTTCTCGAGGTTCGTATGCATCGGCAACGAGACGGACCTCAAGGCGGTTGACTACATTGAGTACTTCGCGGACGACCCCGCCACGGATGTCATCCTTTTGTATATCGAGGGCCTCAAAGACGCGAGGCGCTTCATCGAGGTTGCGGGAAGGACGTCGAGCCGGAAACCGATCGTAGTCCTGAAAGCAGGCAAGACCGAGGCAGGCGCCAAAGCAGCTGCCTCTCACAGTGCCGCGCTGGCGGCCGACCAGACGATATTCAAGGGAGTCCTGAAACAGACCGGCATGATTGAAGCCGATACAACCGAAGAGATGCTCGATATAACCAAGGCCTTTGCCGCCGTACCGCTCCCGAAGGGCAGGAGGGTGGGCGTCGTGACCTGGGGCGGCGGTTGGGGAGTCGTCACCGCTGATGCCCTGGCGAGGTACGGGCTCGAGCTGGTGGAACTGCCGCAAGGGACCCTGGACGAGCTCGCCAGGGTGCTCCCCGAATACTGGAGTCCGGGGAACCCGGTCGACCTGGTTGCCGCTCTCGACATGTCCATACATTTCAAGTGCCTCGAGATAGTGGCGCGCTGCCCGGTGGTCGACTCCGTCATCAGCCTTGGGACCATGGGCGCCACATCGTCGTTCCAGGCGTTCGCGCTCGACAGACAGGTCATGGACGATGTAATGAGAGAGCACATCAAGCCGAAAGTCATTAACAGCGATTTCCTCAAGCAGTTGCAGCGGACGGACGAAGCGTACCGGGACGAGGTCTTCGACCTGATGCAGGAGACCCAGAAACCTATCATGGCGGTCTCCCTCCCGACGGCCGGAGCGACAAGCCCGATGCTCGCGCGCCAGCACGAGGTAGTGATATATCCTTCTCCGGAGCGTGGCGCCAAGACGCTTGCGGCGCTTTACGAATACAGGGAATTCCTTGAACAGAAGGTCTCGCTGGTATAGGAAGAGCCTGGCAGGAGAGCTGGCGTCCTTGACTATCGGTTTTTCCGCCCCGGAACGCTGATCCTGATGTTCAGGCGACAACAGAGAGGAAGACATGCACGAGATGTCCGTTACCGAGTCCATGCTGGGGGTAGTCCTACGGCACGCCGAGTCCAACAAGGCGACCAGCGTAACACGGATAAACATTGTGCTCGGCGAGTTCAGTACGGTCATGCCCGAGTCGGTGCAGTTCTACTTTGACATCATAGGCAAGGACACCATAGCGGAGGGAGCGGAGCTCAACTTCCGCAGGACCAAGCTGGCGTCGCGTTGCAAGGACTGCGGCAAGGAGTTCGAGGTCGTCGAGTACGACTTCACGTGCACGAAGTGCAAGGGAGAAAACACCGAGATAATCTCCGGCAGGGAGTTCCAGGTGGAATCCATCGAGATAGACTAGCCTAACACGAAACGGCTACAGGAGCGGGAGGCCCAGAACATGGAGATCGAGGTACTGGAAGGCGTATTCGACGCCAACGAGATCATCGCAAAAGAGAACCGTACGCTGCTCGACGGGCGGGGCGCTTTCATGGTGAACCTCATGGCGAGCCCGGGCGCGGGCAAGACTTCGTTTATCATGCGGACGCTCGAGGGCATCTCCGGTGAGATAAAACCCGCGGTCATCGAGGGCGATATCGCAGGCAAGGTCGACTCCGAGCGAATCGCCGAGATCGGCGTCGCCGCCATACAGATAAACACCGGTGGCTCGTGCCACCTGGAGGCAAGGCAGGTAAACACCGCTCTCAACCACCTCGACCTCGACGGCGTTCAGCTCGTCATCATAGAGAACGTCGGCAACCTGGTCTGTCCCGCCGAGTTCAAGCTGGGCGAGGATCTCAAAGTCATGATCCTGTCCGTTGCCGAAGGTCACGACAAGCCTCTCAAGTACCCACTCATGTTCTCCGAGAGCGACGTACTGATCGTCAACAAGATTGACCTGATCCCTCACACTGATTTCGACATGGCGTTTCTCGAGGACACCGTCCGTAAGATGAACCCATCCGTCGAGATATTCAAGATCTCCTGCCGCACGGGTGTTGGCGTCGACGCCTGGATAGACTGGCTCAAGAACAGGGTAAAAGCCTCGTGAGCCATCCTGGTAAACCCTTGCTTCAGATTGACACGGGGCAGAGATAGTTCTGCTTCCTGGAGGGAACGACGGCGATTCATGGAATGTATCAAACCATCAGATAGATAGAGTCGTGTAGCTGTAAACCGTCATGGTAACGGCGGCAGGATGATTGGAAAATCCTTGAATTAACAATAAGAGTGTGCTAATTTCCCTTCTACACTTTGCTGGAAGGCAACAAGACGGCAACCGACTAGAAGATATCTGAACGCGGCAGTAGTCAGCTCGGTAGGGGAAGGGCGAAACCGATGCTACACATGACCGCCTTCGAGTCTATCTCCCTTTGGGTCGTTCTGGGGATTGCGTTACTTGGTCTTGCCTACGCATTGTTCCTGCGGCGACAGGTTATGGCCGAGGACACGGGCACACCCGAGATGCGCAGGGTCTGGTCGGGCATCAAGACAGGCGCCGATACCACAAGACCGCCGTCGTCGGGGACACCGTGGGCGACCCGTTGAAAGACACGGCCGGGCCCGCGCTCAACCCGATGATCAAGGTCATCAACCTCGTCGCCTTGCTCTCAGCTCCAATAATCATCAGGTATACAGCTCTAAGCGCCGGGGTCGCGGCGGTCGTCGTGGGGCTTACTGCCGCTGTCGGCGTCTCGATATGGTACTCGCTCCGGACCGGCGAGAAGGAGTTCCAGCAGGTAGGTGCGGTGGCCGAGTGGATGGAAGAGAAGAAGAGAGCCTCGGTGGGAAGCACGCCTGTCGAGGAGCCCGAGATCGGCTGGCTGAGTCCCGAGACGTCTTTCTCGTGGTCAACTGAGAGCGACTATCACATAGAAGGGGATTCTTATGCGTTGAAGGGCAGCGACCCCACCGATTACTGACCGGCTGGCGAAGCCGCCTTACTTACTGTTGTTCTGAAGGCTCTGACCCCACCACATGATGCACGAGTCGGGATTCGCCACGAACTTTTCCGGGTTCATCACCCAGAACTCGGTGCGGGAAAGCATCTTTGAATTGCCTCCGCGGGGCGGGCCGGAGAGCCCGACGATAATGACATTCTGCCCGCCGAAGAGAGCTCTTTCCGCATAGCACGGTAGCAATACGGGCTCAGACTGTTGTATGTAGGAGATCATTGCTTCAAGCGTGGGGCCGTCTCCGCCGAGCGCCACGAACTGGTCGGCGAGCTTCTGGCTGAAAAGAACGCGGAGGTTGACCGCGTCGGAGAGGGTATACCGCTGGGCGAACTGCTTCCTGACATCGAGGCCTTCCGCCATCGTCTTCATCGAGCCATTGTCGTAGTTGTTGGACGTGGCGCGCGCGACGGGCATGACCAGTGAGCCGACAGGGGGCGCGGGGGTCTGGCCGGCCACGCTGGTCTTGGTGAGCTCCGCGGCGCCACCAGAGGAAGACACCGGCGTGGTCGTGCTGCCCTTCTGCGAGACCTTCGGGTTTGGAACCTTGCCACCTGTGAACATGCCGACTACTATCGCGAAGCCCACGAGGACCGCGGTCAAGATACCGGCCGTCGCTATCACTCGGGGGGAACGAAAGAAGCCCCCTGCCGATGCCGAAGCGCTCTGCGACTTCAGTGTTGATAGCGTCCGCCGGGAAGCGTCCCCCGGCATGGACACCCGTTCGAGCTTATCCAGCGCTTTTCTGGACACCTCCAGCATGCCGAGCAGCGCGCGGCAATCCGCGCACGACTCCAGGTGAAGCCCTGTCTCATCTCGACGTGCCCGCGAAAGGCCGCCATCCGCGTATTCGACTAGTGTTTTTTTTGCCCGGCGGCAATCCATTCCCTTACCTCCAACAACCGGTTAGACGGGCCGCCTACCTCCATTGTTCCTTGTGTGTTTCAAGTATTTCAGCGAGTTTTACCCTTCCTCTGAAAATCCTGGACTTGACCGTGCCCACCGGGAGTCGCAACATGTGCGCGACCACGTGGTATTCGAGTCCCTCCAGCTCGTGGAGCACCAGGGGGGCTCTCAGGTTCATGGGCAGGTCCATCAAGGCCTGCTGGACCAGCCTCTGCGCTTCAGAAGCGATGGCGCTGCTCTCCGGCTGAGGGCCGTTGGAAGTGGCGTAGAGCATCTCGTGTGGCTCGGCACCGTCGCCGTCCTGGCTCAGAAGTTCCGGGTTGCGTTTCTTTGTGCGCATATAATCGCGCGCACGGTTGACTGTGACCCTGTACAGCCATGTGGAGAAAGAGGAGCGTCCCTGGAACGAACCGATCTTGCGCATCACCTGGAGAAAGACCTCCTGGGTGAGGTCTTCCGCGTCGGTGGCGTTGCCGGTCATCCTGTAAGCCAGTGAGAAAACCTGGTTCCGGTACGTGTTGAATATGGTCTCGAGGGCGTCCTGGTCGCCGGCCTGGGCGCGGCTCAGCAGTTGTTCCTCCGCCCGGAGGCCCTCTTCGTCGGGGTTGCTCATGGCAGCGATTATACCATTGCGGGCCTTTGAATTACGCGCAGGCATGCAGCGACGGCGCGCTGACCCAGGCGAGGTGGCACTGTTTGCTTGCCCGCGAACCGTTGGGCTAATATTTGTAAGACCCGCCAACGGGTCTTTGTTTGTGTTTCGGAGGTTTTATGGCAGAGAAGAGATTGATGACCGGGAACGAGGCCGTGGCGCTCGGCGCCTACCACGCAGGGGTCACGTTCGCCTCGGCGTATCCAGGGACGCCTTCGACGGAGATACTCGAATCGTTCTCGAAGCTTGAAGGGGTCTACGCAGAGTGGGCGCCGAACGAAAAAGTGGCGCTTGAGGCCGCGATCGGGGCGTGCCTCGGCGGCGTGAGGTCTCTCGCGGCGATGAAGCACGTAGGGCTGAACGTGGCGGCCGACCCATGGTTCACTGCCCCGTACATCGGGGTATCCGGGGGCCTGGTGCTGGTGGACGCGGATGACCCGGAGATGCATTCGAGCCAGAACGAGCAAGACAACAGGTACTACGCCAAGGCCGCCAAGGTGCCGATGCTGGAGCCCGCTGACAGCCAGGAGGCGTACGACCTCATCCGGGAAGCTTACGAGATGAGCGAGCGTTTCGACACCATAGTGATGTTCCGCATGACCACCAGGGTGTGTCACTCCCGAGGCCTCGTGGAAGCGCGCGAGCCGGGGATGCATGTGCCTGTCCCGTACGAAAAAGACGAGGTGAAGCGCGTGATGATTCCCGGGCACGCGCGACTGCGGCACCCGGTGATGGTCGACCGCCTGGCGGAGATGGAGGAGTTCGCAAACGAGTTCCCGTACCAGCGCCGCGAGATGGGTGAGGGCGATGCGGTTGTCGTGACGAGCGGCGTCGCCTACCAGTACGCCAGGGAAGCGTTTCCCGGGGTCAGCATCCTGAAGCTCGCGATGACCAACCCGCTGCCTCGCAAGCTCATAAGCGAGTTCTGCGAGCAGTTCAAGCAGGTCTACGTGGTGGAAGAGCTCGAGCCGTACCTCGAGGAGTCCGTCGCGGCCCTCGGGCTCTGGCCGCGGGGAAAGGAGTCCATCCCGAGGACCGGCGAGCTCAACGTAGACAATGTACGGGACGCTTTTCCGGAGCTTGCGAAGGGGAACCCCTCCAGGGGACACGGGGCGCACGTCGAGGGCCTGCCGGCTCGCCCGCCGATCCTGTGCGCGGGCTGCCCCCACAGGGGCATCATGTACTCGCTTGCCAGGCAGAAGGCGATAATAGCCGGCGACATCGGATGCTATACATTGAGCGTTCTCCCGCCGCTCTCCGCGCACGACTGCCAGGTCTGCATGGGGGCGAGCATCACGATGGGGCATGGCATCGAGAAAGCCCTTGAGATCGCTTCGGGCGAGTCCGAGGAAGAGGGCTTTTCGAGCCACCGCGTCGTATCTGTGCTGGGAGACTCTACGTTCTTCCACTCCGGGGTCACGGGGCTTATGGAGATGGCGTACAACAGGGGCAGGTTCACGGTCGTGATTCTCGACAACAGGACGACCGCTATGACCGGCTTCCAGGACCACCCGGGCACTGGCACGACGCTGCAGAAAGAGCCTACCATCACGGTCGACATCGAGATGCTGGCACGCTCGCTCGGCATCGAGAACGTCAGGGTCGTTGACCCGTACGACCTCGAAGAGTGCCTGGCGGCGCTCCAGGAAGAGATGAACAGGGATGCCCCCTCGGTCGTGATCTCGAGGCGCGCGTGCGTACTCAGGGACAAGACTCTCGAGAGGATCCCATATGAGGTTATCGGCGAGGAGTGCAACGAGTGCGGGCTCTGCATGAGGATTGCATGTCCGGCCCTGGTGAAGCGCGGCGATGAGATAAAGATACTGGCCGACACCTGCACTGGATGCTCTGTCTGCGCGCAGGTATGCAAGCGCGAAGCCATCATGAAGAGCCGTTCTGAAAGCTGATAGGAAGGCGATTTTAAAGTGTCGGCAGACGCAGATAGGAATATGTATGGTGAGGCTACGCGATCCGTGGTGCTGGCCGGCGTGGGTGGGCAGGGCACAATAACGGCCGCGAACCTCCTGGCGAACGCCCTCGTTGCGCACGGCTACGACGTGAAGACGAGCGAGGTCCATGGCATGGCTCAACGTGGTGGAAGCGTCATCAGCATGGTGCGCTTCGGGGAGTCGGTGGCGAGCCCGCTCGTTCCGCTCGGTGAAGCCGAGGCGCTGATTGCGACAGAGCTACTCGAGACGCTCAGGAATCTGGAATACCTTGTGCCTGGCGGAAAGGTGATCGGCTCACGGACGAGAGTCGACCCGCTTCCCGTCCTCCAGGGTGCAGTAGAGTACCCTGCCGATGCCGAGCAGCGGATCACCGAACTCGCGCCCGACAGCATCATCGTTGACGCCGCGGGAATAGCCGCCGAATGCGGAGACGCCCGTGCCGCGAACACGGTGTTGCTTGGCATATTGAGCCCGCTGCTCCCCGTGCCAGAGGACGAATGGCTGGCCGTGATCGACAAGTTGGTCCCAAAGAAGGCGCTTGAAGCCAATAGACAGGCTTTCCTCGCCGGTCGCGAGCTCGGCGGCGAGTAATGACGGGCCTGCGAAAACCGCGTGCTCCTTCCCGATACAACAGGCACGGTTTGAGCGCGAACGCGCGGCCCGACCACGAAGAGGTAACAATTTGAATATCTGGAACCGGGAGATGGAGACTCTCGAGGGCGCCGCTCTCGAGGCCATTCAGTTCGAAAGGCTCAAGGAGACACTCGCGCGCATCTGGAAAGCCGGGACGCCGTATCGAGCACGTATGGAGGACGCGGGCGTATCACCGGAGAGCATACGATCACTCGACGACCTGGAAAAGCTCCCGATGTCCCGCAAGATGGATTTTCGCGAGAACTACCCGCTCGGTATGCTGGCGGTACCGCTGGATGCGGTAGTCCGCCTGCACGCCTCTTCGGGCACAACCGGCAGCCGTACCATCGTCGGGTATACCGCCGGCGACCTCCGCAACTGGGCCGAGCTCGTCGCAAGGTTCGCAACGGCTGCTGGTGTCGTCGCGAGTGACGTCGCACAGATCTCCTTCACGTACGGGTTGTTCACGGGCGGCTTCGGACTTCACTACGGCCTCGAAAACGTGGGCGCCACGGTCATCCCCGCTTCCGGCGGCAATACCGAGCTCCAGTTCGCGCTGATGCGAGACCTGGGCACGACCGTGCTCGTTTGCACTCCGACCTACGCCCTCCACATGGCCGGCGCGGGCCGCGGGCTGGGATTCGATTTCCACGAGAGCAGGCTCCGGGTGGGGTTGTTCGGCGCCGAGCCGTGGAGCGAGGGGATAAGGGAGCGCATAGAGCGGGACACGGGCATCTCGGCCACCGACAACTACGGCCTCTCTGAGGTCCTGGGCCCGGGCGTTGCCGGCGAGTGCGAGCTCAAGGACGGGATGCACATCTCCGAGGACCATTTCATCGCCGAGGTAGTCGACCCGGAGACGGGAAAGCGCCTCCGGGATGGGCAGCAGGGAGAGCTCGTGCTGACCACCCTTGCCAGGGAGGCGATGCCGGTCGTGCGGTTCCGCACCGGAGACCTTACCGAGATGTGGCGCGAACCGTGCGGTTGCGGCCGGCGCAACGCGCGAATGCGCAAGGTGCTAGGGCGCACCGATGACATGCTGATAATCCGCGGGGTAAACGTCTATCCCTCGCAAGTCGAAAAGGCTTTGCTCCAGGTCGATGGTATCGAGCCTCATTTCCTGATAATGGTTGACCGCCGCGGCGAGCTCGATTCGCTGGAGGTGCTGGTGGAGGTTTCGGAGGGGCTCTTTTCCGACGATACGAGGCGGATGAGGGAGTTCACGAAGCGCGTCGAGACACATCTCAAGAGCGTGCTAAACGTGCGGGTGCAGGTCACCCTCAAGGAACCCAACTCGATCGAGAGGAGCCCCGGCAAGGCAAAGCGAATAGTGGACCGACGCGAGGCGTAGGGCCCCGGCCCTTCTAATTGGAACTGGAGCGCGATATGGATCGCAGGACATGGTTCGAGAAAAGGACTTACCACCACGGGCAGTTTGCCGACATAGACGCCCTTGTCGCGATGAAGAAAAGCCAGGGTCTCAAGGTCAGCGTATGCCTGCCGACCCTGAACACCGCCTCCACCGTCGGTGAGACCATCCGGGTTTTCAGGACCGAGCTCGTCGAGCGACACGATCTCATCGACCAGCTCTGCATCATCGACTCCCGGAGCACCGACGGCACCATCGATATCGCGGAGGCCGAAGGCGCCCAGATCTTCTTCGACGACGAGATCCTGCCCGGGTTCGAGCCGGGAACCGGGAAAGGGGAGGCGTTATGGAAGAGCCTCTTCGTCCTCGACGGAGATATCATCGCGTGGGTCGATTCCGACATAGAGAATATCCACCCGAGATTCGTATACGGCATCGTCGGGCCGCTGCTCGCCGACCTGGATATCGGTTACGTGAAGGCGTTCTACGAACGGCCCCTCAAGGACGGCGACGTGTTGAAACCGACTGGTGGGGGGCGGGTGACCGAGCTCACGGTCCGCCCGGCGTTCAACCTCTTCTATCCCGACCTCGCCGGGCTCATCCAGCCGCTCTCGGGCGAATATGCGGGCAGGCGGTCCGTGCTCGAGAGCGTACCGTTCTTTACCGGCTATGGGGTAGAGACGGGGCTCCTTCTCGACATATACCGCGAGTTCGGCCTTGGTTGTATCGCCCAGACGGACGTCGAGATCCGGGTCCATCACAACCAGACCATTGAATCGCTTTCAAAGATGTCGTTCGGGATAATGCAGACTCTCCTGCGTCGCCTCGAGCGCGATGGCAAGCTCGAGATTAAGACCGAACCCCAAACCGTTTACAATACTATCAAGCGCGATGACGGCGACTACGTCATGCGGCAATCTGACATCAAGGTGATCGAGCGGCCACCGATGCGGAGCGTCCCGGAGTACCGGGAGCGCTGAACGCGCCGCGGCCCGGTGACATCAAAGCGAGGGACCACGATGGATGAATCGGAAGCCTCAGGCAAGCGTAATCCCATAGTCAAATTCTTTGCATCGCCACTAGATGGCGTCTACCCGGCGCCGATGAGAGAGCTGGCGGACTGGTCATCCCTGGCAGGCATCGTGCTGTTCATCATCGCGGTGTTTGCCCTGCCATGGCTCACCATCGGGGTCAAGAATCTGCTCGGCATCAGCAAGGCTCTGGGGCTGTCCAAGAGCTTCGGGCTTTTCGTGAGCCCCTGGGCGTGGCTGATGGTGGCGGCGCTCGTGGCGATGGTGGCGGGGTTGTGGTTCGTGCAGACCCGGGGCGCCATACTGCTTGCCGCCGGCATCTACTGCATCCTGTTCGATATCGTCTTCTATGTCGGCGTCTGGAAAAAGGTAAACGGCATCATCGGCGACGTCGTGTCTCTTGCCAAGAGCATACCTTTCGTCGGGGAATTGCTCCGGCAGGCGATACTCCAACTGGTAAAGAGTGTTCTCATCATCCATGTCGCGGCGGGATTCTGGCTCTTCATGCCCGCGGGCTTGTTGCTGATAATCGGTGGTTTGTTCAGGCTCGCGCGAAAGCAGGCACGGCCAATGGAGGTGACTGAGCCTTGACGGCAGGCTCCGGAGAAGGGGCAGCGCGGACGTCCCGCGACGACGAGCTCCGCTACGTCGAGGAGGTCGCTCAGCGAAAGAGCGTAAAATCCAACCTCGAATGGCTGAGGAACAACCTGGAGCCGATGAGGGTCATATACACGGACCTCGACGGCACGATGATGGGTCCCCTCGGATGCTTCTTCCGCGACAGCGAATGGAACCTGACGTTGCGTCCGGCGCGGGCGCTGCTCGCAGCTCATGCCCGGAACGTCGATGTGATGCTCGTCTCGGGCAGGCATAAATCCCAGCTCCGCGAGACCGGGCGGTTGCTCGGATGCGTAAACTACGTGGCTGAGCTAGGTACCGAGATAGTCTACGATCTCGGTACCGACGTCGTCATGAACCTCGGCGGGCTCGAGCTGACGCGTGACTCGGTCTATGAGACGATCCTCGACACCGGAGTCGTAGACCTGCTCCTCGAGAGCTACCCACGCAGGCTCGAGATGCACACGCCGTGGTCCGACGAGCGGGATTGCACGCCTCTGATGCGGGGGAACATCGACCTCGACGAGGTGCACAAGCTTCTCGAGGCAAACGGACACTCGCAGTTCGAGCTGGTGGACAACGGTGTTATCCCGAGAAAGAGCCCAACGCTCGATGTTCCAGTGACGCGCGCCTACCACCTCGTACCCCGGGGTGTCAGCAAGGACCAGGCCGTGCGCAAGGACCAGGAGGTCCGGGGTGTACCGCGCGGCGCAACCGTCGCCGTGGGTGACGCAACGGCGGACCTGCCGTTCGCCGGCGCCGCAGGCGCCTTCTTCATCGTAAGGAACGGGCTGGACAACAACCCGCACCTCGCTCGCTCCATCGAAGAAACCGAGAACATCTTCGTTACCGAGGGCAAGATGGGCGATGGATGGGCGGAGGTTGTGGAGACGGTACTCGCGATCCTCACGGACTAATGCACTAGGTGCCGAGGCCTGGCACCAGGGGCCTGCGATCCGGCTTGGCGGCCGGCGTGAGAGTGTACAGACGCTCGGCTACATACTCGAGGTAATCTCTTCCTTCGACGTTATCCTTCCATCGGGCGGGCAAGGCCTGTACCCCGTTGAAAGACCCGCTTACAGCACCCGCTATAGCACCGATGGAGTCGGTATCGCCGCCGGCGTTGACCGCCGCGATCACGGTCTCCTCTAGGTCGTACGGGCTCCGGAGAAACGAGAACAGCGCGGCGGGGACCGTCTCGATGACATAGCCTCCCGTGCCGGTGTAGGCGAAGCCTTCCTCCGGGCTCGCGTCGAGATAATCGGCGAGGCCCTCGATCCTGGCGGCCATCTCCCGGTCGATGTCTTCCACGAAAGAAGCCGCCAGGCCGGCGAATCCCGGCCGGTCGAGACGGCCCGTGTCGGAGATCCCGATGGCGACCGCGAGCGATACGGCGACCGCGCCCGCCACCGCCGCGGGATTGCTATGGGTGAGGAGCGATTGCCTGATGGCGGCCTCCCGCAATCCTTCCAGGTCGTGGTAGTAACGCAGCCCGATGGGGCTTGTCCTCATCGCCGTGCCGCATCCGGCGGAATCGACGGCGCTCTCTTCGGGCAGGACCCCCTCGAGAAGCCTCCGGCACGCCGTGCCGCAAGCCATCCCCACGCCGCGGGCTTCCTTGCCCCCTTCGTCGGAAGCCGCTATCCAGCGCCCGAACTTGAACGCCGCGTGAGCCGCGTCGAAGCGGCCGATCTCGATGATAGATTGCGCGAGCGCTACGGTCATCTGCGTGTCGTCCGTGATCCGGCCCGCGCCGAAGCGTTCGTCTATGAAATTGGTGATCCTGCCGTACTTCCCGGTGATAGCCGAGCGTGTGAACCCTTCGACCGGCATGCCCAGAGCGTCTCCGACGGCGCACCCAATGAGCGTTCCCTTGAACTTGTCGGCGATAGTTATCAATAGTCTCACGTTCTTTCCAGCTGCCGTCGAACCTGATGCCCCCCGGATTGAAGGATTCGGCGGGCGCGCCGAGTTCTCAACATCGCGTCGAAGTATACCACGCGTAAATGCACGAAAGGCCCGATCGCCGCTCCGATCCGCGGACCGGCTGGCGCACGGCGTGCAAATGTATTCAGGCTGCGGTCAGGCTCGTGTATTCAAGGCCCACAACCCAGCGATATGCGGTTATACTGGGTTTGGGACCAAAGTTCGATATGCGGAGCGCAGATGGTCAAACGCAGGACTTTCAGCAGGATACTCCCGCTGGGAATAATCGTCATTTTTATAGTGGTGATCGGTATCTCGATGATATCGACGATCAGGTCGGAGAACCAGAAAGACCAGAAGGCCTGGAACGAAGTACTCGACGCCGACGCCAGGACATCCGCCCAGGCGACGGCTACACTGCGCCTCGTCGATAAGCTCGACAAGCTGCAGGCACAGTCCCCGGGCAACCAGCAGGATATCCAGACTCTCAAGAAAGACATCTGCGAATCCTGGCCAGGCTTCTACAGGCAACAACTCGACGGTCAGACCGGGGTCCCACCAGTACAGATTATGCGCAAAGTCCTGAGAAGATACATCCGAGGCACTTAACGGGGGGCTCGGGGGGCTCGGGGTACGTTTTTTTCCTCGAGGTCCTCGTGGAAAGAGCGATATGTTTCAGATTTAAGTCCTCTGCGGAGTTCGACGGAAAAAGTACCCCTCGCCCTGCAATTAAGGACAATAAGAAGGCTTTGATCTGGTTATCACGCAAACAGGGCTCAAACACGGTGGTGGGGATGGGGGAGGAGAAAACGGGGGGGAGTTGTAGAATTGAGATATGTTTATAAGTAATGAGAACGTAGAGGCGCTTGAATCCAGGCTGGGTTCGCCCATCGTGTGTTCGTGGGAGTTCGAGATAGCGCAGGGCGAATACGACATGGTCACGAGCAGCATGCGCGATGGCAGGGCGCACGATGTCACGATGTTCATCAGGAACCAGACGGAAACCGGTCTCATCGCCGTGATCCGGAAACCGTTCTTCCCTGCCGGAGCTTTCAGGGCGCCGAGCGGGGCGGCGCATCGCGGCGAGACGCTCGAGGACGGAGCTATTCGCGAAGCCCATGAGGAGACTGGGCTCGAGATAGAGCTGCTGCGATACGTAGTTCGTATCAGGGCAAACTTCACCTGTGGTTACAGGAAGCCCATCGAGTGGACCACGCATATTCTCGAGGCGCGGCAATTGAACGGTGAGCTCGACCCCATAGACACCGAGGAGATCGCCGAGGCGCGATGGGCGACGATCGAAGAGCTGCAGGGGCCGATAAGGGCGGAGCTCCTCGAGACGGGGTGGGACCTCTTGCGCTACAGGGTAGCCCTTACCGACCTCACTGTCGGAGCGTTGGGGGTCGAGAGTTGAGATATGAAGAGCCGGTTTTCCGCCCTCCATGCGAGTCCGGCAGCCTCATCATCCAGGCAACAATCGGCTGCCCTCACAACCAGTGCGCGTTCTGTGGCATGTACAAGATGAAGAAGTACCGCGTCCGTCCACTTCTCGAGATAAAAGAAGACATCCAGATGGCAAAGCACGTATGGGCTAACCCGTCATCAGTCTTTCTCGCCGACGGAAACACGATCGCGATGCGCACTGACGACCTCGTGCAGGTTCTTGACTTCATCAGAGAAGCATTCCCGGGAGTCGGGCGGATCTCGTGCTATGGCGGCGCCCGCTTTATCAGGGGGCGAAAAGTCGAAGACTTGAGAAGGTTGCATGAACACGGATTGCAGATCATCTACATGGGGCTGGAGAGCGGCGACGAAGAGATCCTGAGGAGGATCAACAAGGGAGCAACCCCGGATGACTACATCAGGTCCGCCGAGAAGCTCCACGAAGCCGGCATCCTGCTGTCCACATATGTCCTGGCAGGGATGGGAGGCCGCGGGCGGACGCGGGAGCACGCAATCGGGTCGGCACGAACGCTCAACGCGATGAACCCACAGTATATCCGCATCCGGACGCTGGTCGTATTGCCCGGATGCGACCTCTACGACGAGAAGGAGAGCCGCGGGTTCGAGGAGCTTTCAGGAAGGGAAGTCGCCCTCGAGACGCGCCTCCTCCTGGAGAACCTCGAGGTCACCGGAGCCGAGTTCCTGAGCGACCACGCATCGAACTACCTTCCCATCTACGGGATGCTGCCGCGAGACAAAGATAGCATGCTCTATGCCATCGATGAAGCTCTCGCTCAGACCGACAATCCCATGCTCGGCCCCCGGACCATAACCTCCCTCTAAACGGGATTATCGCTTTTTATAGTCCTGGCAGACGGTGACGTTGGGACGTTTTGAGTTGTGGCAGGCGGATGGATAGTCGTACTCGCACGAATCGCAGAGGAGCTTCGGCGAGCCGAGCTTCTTTCTGAAATTCCACCAGAGCGTCTTCAGGTTTTTCATATCTCTATTATTATCGGGCGATTGGGGTTCGACATTGATATTCGACGGACGACGCATTGAATCGTACGTCCCTGGTGTATTGTATAGCTGTCGATCGAAAGAGGATGATCCATTTGAAGACGTTTGACCCGGAAATCATAGAAGCGGTTTTTTTCGACGTCGGAAACACGCTGCTCAAGCCTTACCCTTCGCTCGAGGGCGTCATCCGCGAGGTGATGTTGAGGTTCGGACATGACCCTTCCGACGAGGCGATGACGCGCGGCGTTATCGCTGCCGACCGCTACTACGAGAAGCGTTACCGGGAGGACGACTCCTTTTGGGCAAACGAGGCCGATGCCTCCGCGATGTGGTCTGAGCTTTACGCTGTCGCCCTCGAGGAGATGGGTATCGACGGCGACTGCCACCTTATCGGGCGAGCCATCTACGACCACTTCGGAGACGGAGCAAGGTGGCGCACTTACGACGACGTGGTCCCCGTGTTCAAGCGCCTTCACGACGAGGGTTACAGGCTGGCCCTCGTGTCCAACTGGGACTCCCGTCTGGCAAAGCTGTGCTTCGATATGGGGTTGTTCCTCTATCTCGACTCGATACTGTCTTCGGCGAGCGTGGGGCTGATCAAGCCTGACCCGCGCATCTACCAGGTCGCTTGCGAGCGCCTGGCCGTCGAGCCGGGAAGAGCGGTGCACGTGGGCGACCACTACTACTCCGACGTCCTCGGGGCGCGCAGCGTCGGCATCAATCCGGTGATGATCGACCGGTTCGGATTCGGGAACCCGGCCGACGTCCCAGTCATCAAAGACCTCAACGAGCTGCTGCCGATACTGAGCCTGGGGCCGACGATGGCCGATGTGCGCGGTGCGACAAGCGATGGCGCGTGCGTGCAGTTTCCCGGGGAACAGCGCAAGGGTTAGTCGAATCGGTGCCCCAGCATCGCGAGGGCATTGCGTCCGAGGATAGCTTCTTTCGTCGCCGGTTCGAGCCCGGCAGTTTCTATCTCGTTCAAGTGCCGCTGCATCCGAAGCAGAGGGTAGTCGGTGCCGAAGAGGATACGGCCCGGACCGACGATCTCCACGGCCAGCTTGTAGACATCCGGCCTGTACAGGAACGGTGACGCCGCAGTGTCGTAATAGACCGACGACGTGACCTTCGCGACTTCCGGCATCAGCTCGTAAAAGAACAGCCCCCCTCCCCAGTGTGCGAGGATAGTTGTTACGTCAGTGAACTTCTCCAGGAACTTGTAGACCGACGCCGGTGTGGTCGGGGTCTTGCCCGGGTAGAAATGCCCGACGTCCTCGTTGGCGTGCAGGAGCAGAATAAGCCCCGCTTCTTCGACGGCCTTCACGAGCCGTCCCGTTGTCCCTTTGTCGTCGAGGCTGAAGCCCTGGGCGTCGGCCGACACTTCCCCGACACCCTTCAGCCCGGCCGCGAAACAGCGGTCGAGCTCGGTGTCGCAGGCTTTGCCGGCCACCGGGTTGGCGATCGCCAACCCGATAAGGCGGTCGGGAAACTGGTTAACAGCCTCTATCATGTAACTGTTGTGCTGGCGGCACATGTCCAGGCTGCGCCACGGGAACCCGCATACGATGGACTTGTCGACTCCAGCCGTATCCATCTCTTCGACGAGGCCCTCGAACGTCACCATCCGTGCCTTGGGGTTGCCGTAGATGAAGTCGAACGACGAGTCTCGCTTGGCGTACATCTCCCGCCGCTCGATAACGTCCGGCGGAAATATGTGGGTGTGCACGTCTATTATCACTGGAACCTCCAGCAGAGTGAGTACGGTCGCGTCACAGCAAACGAAACCTTATCACAGAGTGTCTGCCGTCGCTATCGAAGGGCCTCGAATGCCAGCCCGGAACCCGCGATCGCCGCGGGGCAAATGGGAGCCGTAAACGTGTGAGGTCGCCCGCCTGAAATACGGCGGATGATCGCGGGCCCAGACTGGTGTGGCTCGATTCCATTAGAATAGAGGTGACCGGTACAACGACACGACCGACAGGCGAGCCCTGAAGGCCGCGAATCATGAGGAAAGGAATGTCCAGTTGGCCGAGTTCAAGCGCATATTCGACCCGATAAAGATCGCGGGCCTCGAGATGAAGAACCGCATCCTGATGCCCGCCATGCACCTCAATATGGCCCGCGACGGGTTCATGACCGGAGGCCTGATCGATTTCTACGAGGAGCGGGCAAAAGCGGATCCCGGTCCGGGCTTGATGATCCTGGGGGGCTGCTACACGGAAAGGCGCGGTATGGGCACACCCGCGATGGTCGGGATCGACGACGACAAGTTCATCCCCGGGCTCAAGGAGTTCACCGACCGCATCCACCGGCATGGACAGCCCGTCGCGGCGCAGTTATACCACGCGGGCCGCTACGCTTTCAGCTTTCTTATGGGTGAGCAACCCGTTGCCCCGTCGGCTGTGCCTTCACGCTTCAACCCGGAGGTGCCGAAAGCGCTCACCGAGGAAGAGATAATTGGCATCGAGCGCACGTACGGTGACGCCGCACGCCGGGCCCGGGAAGCGGGGTTTGACGCGGTCGAGCTTATAGTCTGCGGCGGTTACATCGTCAACCAGTTCCTCTCGCCTCTCACCAACCAGCGGGAGGACCGGTATAACGGCGATATTTTCACGCGAATGACTTTCATGCGCGAAGTCCTCGCATCGATCAGAGAAGCGGTCGGTCCCGATTTCCCACTTATCTGCAGGCTCTCGGGCTCCGACTTCGTCGAGGGCAGCCACACGCTCGAGGAGACAAAGGTGGTCGCCGCCGAGATGGAGAGGTGCGGCGTGGACATGATAAGCGTTACGGGCGGATGGCATGAGACGCGCGTTCCACAGATTACGATGAACGTTCCAAGGGGAGCCTACGTCTATCTTGCTGAAGGGATACGCGGGAGCGTCAAGAGCATCCCTGTAGCGTGCTGCAACCGCATAAACAACCCGGAGCTCGCCGAGAGGATACTGGAAGACGACCGCGCGGACATAGTGGGCATGGCGCGGGCGTTCCTCGCGGACCCCGAGGTCCTGCACAAGGCTCGGGAGGGCAGGGCATTGGACGTACGCACCTGTGTCGCCTGCAACCAGGGCTGCTTCGACCACGTCATGTTGCTGCAGCCGATCTCATGCACGGTCAACCCGCGCGCCAACCGGGAGCGTGAGACCGAGCTCGTCCCCGCCACGGAGAAGAAGCGAGTCCTTGTCGTAGGAGGTGGCCCCGGCGGGATGGAGGCGGCATGGGTCGCTGCCGCCCGGGGGCATACGGTCACACTCTGCGAGGCTTCAGACGAGCTCGGCGGTCAGGGCCTCCTTGCCGCGGTCCCTCCCGGACGGGAAGAGTGGAGCGAGATGGTGCGCTACCTTTCCCGCCAGGTTGTCAACGAGGGGGTGGATGTCATGCTCGGCACGACTTTCACGCCCGATCTGCTCGACGAGTTTGAGCCCGATATCCTTGTCATCGCTACAGGCGCCAGGCAGATAGTTCCCGCCATCGCGGGCATCGACGGCCCCACCGTCATCAACGCGTGGGACGTGCTGACCGGGGTATCCGAGACCGGCGACACCGTCGCGGTAGTCGGTGGAGGAGCTGTCGGCATCGAGACAGCGACGTTCCTCGCCGAACAGGGCAAGGAAGTGACGGTCATCGAGATGATGGACAAGTGTGGGGCGGACATGGGGCTCTCCAGCCGCTGGGTCATCCTCAAGGATGCCGCGGCTGCGGGCGTCAAGACCGTTCAGAGCTGCCGGGTAGTGAAGATCACGAGAGAGGGAGCCTACGTCGAGGCAGGGTCGGAGCTGCGACTGTTCCCGGCGGATTCGGTCGTCATAGCGGTGGGCTCCAAGGCCGAGAACGGCCTCTGGAAGAGCCTCTCCGAGAAAGGTCTGCTTGAGAGCCTGGAGTTCTATAAGGTGGGTGACTGCGTAGAGCCGCGCAAGGTTTACGATGCGATCCACGAGGGATTCGAAGTAGGGCTGAGGATCTAACTCTCGAAACGGGACGGAGGTACGGTGGAGACAAAGCCCGAGAAGATAATGGTGGTGGATGACGAGGAGCACATCCTCGAGCTGGTTGAGCTGTACCTGGGCAAAGAGGGCTTCAAGGTTGTGAGCGCCCAGGACGGGAAGTCGGCCATCGAAAAGTTCTCCGTCGAGAAGCCGGACTTGCTGGTCCTCGACATAATGCTACCGGGCAAAGACGGGCTTGATGTGCTTCGGGAGATCCGAAGGGCATCCCAGGTGCCGGTGATAATGTTGACGGCTCGCGAGTCTGAGGTCGACAAAGTGCTCGGGCTCGAGCTCGGCGCTGACGATTACCTGACAAAGCCGTTCAGTCCGAGGGAGCTCGTCGCGCGAGTCAAGGCGGTGCTCCGTCGTGCCAAGCCCGTCTCGGATGAGGTTGAGCCCATCATAGTGCGTGGCGAGCTCACGATCGATTCGAGTCGCCGCAAGGTCGAGGTCGCGGGGACCGGTGAGATCGAGTTGACAGCGAAGGAGTTCGATCTTCTCTACGTCATGGCCGCCAACCCTGGCATAGTGTTGACGCGTGACAGGTTGATGGAGAAGGTGTGGGGCTATGAGTACATGGGCGATACGAGGACCGTGGACGTATATATCAGACACCTGAGGGAGAAGCTGTCAGATCTTGCGGACAGCCCCAAGTTTATCGAGACGGTGCGCGGCGTCGGCTATCGCTTCAAGGGTGAATAGGATGTTCCCTACGCTTCGAGGGCGCGTGACGGCCACGTATTTTGTCGTTGTTATCGTCTCGCTACTGCTCGCCAGCGCATTTTGCCTCCTTTTTCTGACCCGCTATATACGGAACAGTGACAGGGAGGACCTCCGCAAGCAGGTGGGCGCCGTCGCCCAGGATATCGGCCAGGTCGTCAAGGCTACCGAGCGGTTGTTCAGCCAGGAAGACGGCACGTCGGCCGGTCCAGACGTGGCACCCTCCGCGGTGCCACTGATCGACGAACAGGAGGCGGCCGCGAACCTCGTGACCAATTTCCTCAATACCGAATCGCAGGTGCTGCAGGTCAAGCTCGCCGTGGTCTCACCGGATGGGCAGGTTGTGGCCGAGTCCGAGGGCCGCCCGAGCTTCGGAGCAGATACCCTTCAACTCCCCCCCGACATCTTCAGCGAGCGCGGCGCGCGGATAACCGAGCGCTTCTTCCAGAGGCTCGGCCGCAACTACGTGTTCGCGACCGCGCCGACCACGATCACGACCGGCGGGTCCGGCTTTCTGCTCGCGATAAAACCCGTCGAGCAGGTGAGGCACTTCGCCGGCACCCTGATCCTGTACGTGGTGGTCGCGGGTCTCATAGCTCTCGCCATCTCGATGGGCCTGGCGTTCTACCTCTCCTCCGCCATCAGCCGACCCGTAAGGGCAGTTACGGAAGCTGCTCGCGCGATGGCGGCGGGCGATTACAGCCAGGAAGTGGAGGTGAAAGGCTCTGACGAGACCGCGGAACTGGCGCGAGATTTTAACCTGATGGCTTCGCGCGTGCGCACGGCATACGACCTCCAGCGTAATTTTGTCGGCAACGTCTCGCACGAGCTGCGTACCCCTCTGACCAGCATCGAGGGTTTCAGCCAGGCACTGCTCGATGGTGTGAGCACGAGCCCCGAGGAGCGGAAGCGCTCGCTGGAGATAATAAACCATGAGAGCAAGCGTCTCGTGCGAGTGCTTCGCGACCTTCTCCTGCTCTCGCAGATAGACGCGGGCGAAGTAAAGCCCGAGAAAAAAAAGGTCGACCTGGTCGACTTTATGCGGAACCTCGCGAACCTCTATACAACCAGAGCGCAGGACGCTGGCGTTGTGCTCAACGTCGACCTGCCCGGGTCGCTCGAGGTCAACACCGACCCTGACCGGCTAGAGCGCGTAATGACCAACCTCCTCGAAAACGCAATCAAATACACCGGGGCGGGCGGCTCTGTCAAGCTTCGGGCGCAGGCTCCGGACGATAGTGTGAGGATCGATATCTCGGACACTGGGCCTGGGATACCCGAAGACCAGCTTGAGCGGATATTCGACAGGTTTCACAGGGTGGAACAGTCCCGGGCGCAGAAGCATGGTGGCTCCGGGCTGGGGCTATCGATAAGCAAGGAGCTCGTCGAGACGCTCGGCGGGACAATAGAGGTTGCAAGCACGGTGGGACAGGGAAGCACCTTCACCGTCGTTCTGCCGGTCGATGGAGGATAGCATGCGCCCGACATGGGACGAGTATTTCTTGAGTATCGCCAGAGTGATCGCCGGACGATCGACGTGCCTGCGCAGGCAGGTAGGAGCGCTTGTCGTCAAAGACAAGCGCATACTGACAACGGGATACAACGGAGCGCCCATGGGCCTTCCGCACTGCTCCGACACTGGTTGCCTTCGCGACCAGGCAGGCGCGGCGAGTGGCACAACGCACGAGCTTTGCCGTGGGCTTCATGCCGAGCAGAACGCGATCCTCCAGGGGGCGCTCCACGGCGTGTCAATAGATGGAGGAGTGCTGTACAGCACTCACCAGCCGTGCGTGTTGTGCACGAAGATGGTCATCAACTCGGGTCTCTGGGCGATATACTACCTTGAGCCGTATCCGGACTCTTTGGCGCGGAAGTTGCTGGAGGAAGCAGGGGTACTGGCGAAGAAGATGACACTGGAAGGTTAAACGGGCCGGCGCGCGGGCCCCTATCGATATGGGATACTACTTCATCGCATTCGGCGTCTCGCTTGTCGCCGTACTGGTGTTAACGCCGGTCGCTCGTTACCTGGCGGTCCGGGCCAGTGCGGTTGACGTGCCCGAGGACCGGAAAGTCCACGAGAAGGCCACGCCCACGCTCGGCGGGCTGGCGATCTATGCCAGCCTGATGCTCGGCATCGGCGTTTACGTCCTCATAGGCAGAGAGAAGGTTACGAGCGACCTCCTCGGGGTCATCATCGGCGCCACGGTGATAACGTTCTTCGGAGCTGTCGACGACATAAAGGGACTGTCCCCGCTTCCCAAGCTCTTCGGCCAGATCCTGGCTGCCGGGGCGCTTGTCATCATGGGCGTGCAGATACAGAACATCCATTTCCCGGGGACCGCCGTCGTATCGCTGTCGCCGGAGCTTTCCGTCGTGCTGTCGCTGATCTGGATCGTCGCCTTCGTCAACCTGATAAACCTGATAGACGGGCTCGACGGCCTGGCGGCGGGCATAACGTGCATCACCGCTTTTTCGATGTTCTACTTCGCCACGCAAACGGGCGTCGGCGGGGCGTACGTCGACGCGGCCCTCATTTCCATCGTGCTGGCAGGGGCGTGCCTGGGTTTCCTCAGGTACAACTTCAACCCCGCGAGCATCTTCATGGGCGACTCCGGAAGCATGCTCCTGGGGTTCCTGCTTGGAGCGGTCACTATCCAGGGCGTGCTCAAGAGCGTCGCCGCCGTAGCCCTGATCGTTCCCCTGGTGGCTCTCGCGATTCCCATACTGGACACCAGCCTGGCTATCATACGCAGGCTTCGGCGCGGCCAGCCGATCACACATGCCGACAAGGAGCATATCCACCACCGCCTGCTCAACATGGGCCATTCCCAGAGACAGGCCGTGCTGTTGCTCTATTTCTGGACCGCGCTGCTTTGCGGGACCAGCCTCGCCCTCAAGTTCAAGGCCAACAACAAGGTCCTCTGGACTGTGCTGGGGCTTGGGATAATCTGCTTCGCGCTTACGGCGCTGCCACCGATCATCAGGGGCGAGAACAGGGGCGGAAAGCATCGCGCAGGCAAGAAGGCCCCCGCCGAGGTGGAGGAGGAGGCCCCCGCTTTCGACGAAGCCGTCGAACTCGAGAGCGATATCGCAGAGAGCTCCTCCGCGACCGAGGTCGAGACCGACGGCACCCTCGAACCGCGGCCGACGACCGCTACCGTTCCTCCCGAGGTGACTGTTTGAACGACAAGAATGACCTGAACCCCGATGAAAGAGAAGCTCTTGCCGCGATCAGCGCGGACTTCAACAGGAAGATGGCTGCCGGCGTGGCCGTCTCGGGAGCTATCCTTATCCCCCTCGGACTCCTCCTCTGCGGCGTCTACGCCGGCTGGAAAGGGTTGCTCGGGTCCTTCGTGGGGTTCGTCCTCGCTTCCATGAATGCGGCGGCGGCAATGTGGTTGCTCAAGTGGGCGCTGTCGAAACCCGCCGACGTGATGCCTATCGTCCTGATGGGAACGATGTGGCCTCGCTTGATTGCCGTAGCCGCCATCCTCTACGGTCTGACCTACCACGTGCACGCGTTCAACACCACAGCCCTTCTGGCGAGCTTCCTGGCGCTTTTCGTGGCTTACACGATCCTCGAAGCGGTCTTCGCCTACAAGGCGTTCGGGTTGATCATGAGGGGCGGCACCACAGTCCGGCGCTGAGCTCGCCGGGGCCTCGCCAGGTCGCACTGACGTTCGCATTTTCCCATGATGGCTGAGAGTCCCCGATGTGATAGACTTTCGGACTTGAAACTGAAGTTGTTGTAGAGATAACAAGGGGGTAGTAGATATGGCTATAAAGAAGGTGTTCGTGGTAGGCGCGGGTCTCATGGGTGGCGGTATCACCCAGATAAGTGCGACCGCCGGCTACCAGGTCACTATGAGAGACATAGCCCAGGAGCCGCTGGACAAGGCCATGAAAGAGATCGAGCGCTCGCTCGGCAAGTTCGCCAGCAAGGGCAAGATCACCGAGGAACAGGCCAAGCAGGCTATCAAGAACATAACCACGACGACCGAGATGTCGGCCGCGGCCGACGCGGACCTCGTCGTCGAGGCCGTTTTCGAGAAGATCGAGCTCAAGCAGGACGTCTTCAAACAGCTCGACGAGGTTTGCAAGCCGGAGTGCATCCTTGCCTCCAATACGTCAGCGATATCGATCACGAGCATCGCTTCGGTCACCAAGCACCCCGAGAACGTCGTCGGTACCCATTTCTTCAGCCCGGTCCCGATGATGCAGCTCTGCGAGGTGATCCGCGGCCTCCAGACCTCGGACGAGACCGTCGCCGCCGTGCTCGACTTTGCGAAGGCCATCGGCAAAGAGACGGTCGTCGTCCAGAAAGACGTCGCCGGATTCATAGCCAACCGCGTGGGGCTTGCGATGTCGTGCGTGGCGATCAAGCTGGTCGAGGCCGGCGTGGCTACGCCTGAGGATATCGACAAGACGATGAAGCTGGGCTTCGGGCACCGCATGGGTCCGTTGGAGACCTCGGACATGACCGGTATCGACATTCTCATGAACGCGATGAAGGCTATCTACAACGAGACACAGGACGAGCGTTACGCACCTCCTGAGATCATGCAGCGGATGGTCGCGGCGGGCCTTCTCGGCCGCAAGACCGGCAAGGGCTGGTACGACTATTCGACAGGCGAGCAGGTAGCCTACTGGAAGCTGTAATCCGACTGTATCAAGAAGGGCCGCGCCCTCGTGGCGCGGCATGGATTTTCAAACTCGTGGAGGGGCAGATGGACGAGCGGTTTGATGTCATTATTATCGGTGCGGGAGTCGGCGGACTCAGCGCCGCCGCAGTACTCGCGAAAGACGGCCTGAAGGTTGCCATACTCGAGCGCGAGGACCGGGTCGGCGGTCGGGCGCTCTCCGTCCGCGGCGAAGAGATCAGTGACAACGGAGCCGAGTGGTACCGCAAGGTGCTCGGGCGTCACTACTGTTACCTGGCAGACTCCGATCCGGGTATTGACGAGATCGTCGACAATCGAATGCTTGACGGATACACAATCGATCTCGGCTACCATTGCATACCAGTCGGAGGTAAAGGATACCTCGGCAGGATGCTCGACTATATGGGTGTCAGCCTTGACATCACGCCGTGCGACACCGCGTTCTATTACGACGGCATCTACTACACGGAGCCCCCGCCGGGCAACCCGCGCCTCGACGACAAGCTATACAAGATCTGCAAGGAAAAAGGCATCAACTACTGGTCGTTCAATCTCGAGCCTCTCGGTAAAGACGCGGCCTGGCTCGACGAGATGGAGAAGGTCTCCCTTTGGGACTACTGCGAGAGCCTGGGCCTGACGCAGGATCCCGTGGTGTGGAACGCCTACAGGTGCATGGGCACGCTGTTCTCGACGATAAACAACCCGCTGGATATTTCCGCGGGTGAGATAGTCCGCTTCGGTAACGAGATAATGATGCCGCTTCTGGCCAAAGGCGTCGAAGTGCACGTTGGAGGTTTCTTCAGCGGGGGCGCGATAGAGTGGTCGAAGGCCGTGGCGAAGGCCGTGGAATCCGCCGGTGGAAAGATCATCCTGGGCGCTGACGTGAAGGAGGTCAAACTCGAGGATGGGAACGTCACCGGGGTAGAGGTGGCAATGCCCGGCGGCGATACGCAGGTCCTTGCGACGTCAAAGGTCGTAAGCACCATTCCGATCCAGGACACCTTCGACGTGGTCGACCCTTCGGCTTTCCCGACCGATTTCGTTGAGCTCGCTCGCTCGCTGTACGGATACGGCAGCCTCGGGCCTTACTTCGGGCTAAACGACCTCGCCATGCCTGCAGAGGAGGCGGAGCGCCTCATCAAGACCCCGTGCGTTGTACGCGCGGAGGGTGATTACGACTACGACGTCTACATGTGCTGGAACATACAGTCGGCGACCGACCCGACCTGCGCCCCGGAGGGCAAGCACCTTCTCACGGCGTACCTGCCGCTGACCGAGGAGGAGTCGCGGGACAGGGCGAAGGTAATGAAGGTGGTTAAGGCTGTACCCGAGTACCTCGAGAGCATCTACCCCGGCTTCAAGGATACCGTCGACTGGGCGCTCTACCCGATGTGCTGGAAGCTGGAGGGCGTCGCGAAGTCGATCTCCCAGACGGGTAACCTCAAGCCGAGCGTTCAAGCGCCGGGGGTCGAGGGCTATTACTTCGCCGGCGATACGGCGAGGGGCTTCGGAGTCGCGATGGACTGCGCATGCTCCGCTGGGATCAACTGCGCAGCGGCTATTCTGGGTCGCGATATCGGTATAGAATAATTGAGATGGAGACTCATCACCGTATGGGAGGTACAGTAGTTGCCTGAGGCCAATTTCGAGGGCGTTTTCGTGCCCAACGTTACTCCCTTCAAAGAGGGAGAGATAGACGAGACGTCCCTGCGCCGCCTGGTCGATTACCTTATCGACGAGGGCGCCAGCGGTCTCATTCCCTGCGGGACCACCGGGGAGAGCGCAACGCTGTCACACGAAGAGCATATCGAGGTCATAAAGGTATCCGTCGAGCAGGCGGCCGGGCGCGTGCCCGTCATCGCGGGCATAGGCACCAATGACACCCGCGAGACGATCTACCTGCTCGAGCAGGCGGAGCTACTCGACCTCGCCGGGTACCTCGTCGTATGCCCTTACTACAACCGCCCCGATCAAGAGGGGATAATCGCGCATTTCAGGGCAGTGTCAGAGGTCACCGACAGGCCCATCGTCCTGTACAACATCCCGTTGAGGACCGGCCGGAACATCGACGTGAGCACCGTGGTCGAGTTGTCGCGCATCCCAAACATCATCGGTATCAAGGATGCCAGCGCCGATATAAACCAGACCATGGATATAATCGCTCGCACCAAGAACTTCCGCATCCTCTCGGGGGAGGACCACCTCCTTTTCTGCATATGCTGCCTGGGCGGTCACGGGGGCATAATGGCCAGCGCCCACGTGTTGCCCGGCAAGTTCCTATCGCTGTACGAATCAATAAGAGCGAACGAGCTCGAGGAGGCGCGCCGCCTGCACTACCACCTTTTGCCTCTGGTGCGCGTGATGTTCAAGGAACCAAACCCCGCTCCGGCGAAGGCAGCTATGAAACTAATGGGAATCCTGGATTCCGACGAGCTGCGATTGCCTCTGATGTCTGTTTCGGCAGCATGCAGAGAGGACATCGCCGGCGTACTTCACGGCCTCAAGCTTCTCTAGCTTTTCTGGTGGGGGCATATTTCAGAGGAAACGCTGCCTGAACGGGAGTGGAGCCGCAGGCCGGACCCCACGGACGTCTCATGGAGTGGTAATGGACAGGTATGACAACCCCGGCGAGCGCGGGCGCGCCGATAGTCCATCTGAGAGCAGAGAGGACTACTCCGCTTATTCCCAGGCCCCTGAACAGAGAGCCAGGCTTCGCGCTCAGCGCGCGAGGAAGCGGGCTGCCAGACGCAGGAGGTTGTGGGCGCTCGCCTCGCTAGTGGTCGTCGCGCTCATCGCACTCGGAATCACCGCTGGCGTCGTCGTCTCCAGGTCGGGTTCAAGGACGGCCCCCGGGCCACCACCGCGGACCCCAAGACGTGTAGCCACCGCTGCTCCTGTATCGACCCCCGGGACCACGGTTGCCAGCAGCCCGGCCTCGACTGCTCCGACCACCGCATTGGCAGGCTCACCTGCTTCGACTACCAAACCGAGCGGTGGAAAGAGTTATTTCTGGGTCTCGTTCCAGGCGCCCAAACCGGTGGAGAAGGTCTCAGACACGACGCACCCAACGGTTGCGATCGTCGTCGATGACACGGGCAACATCCTCGAGCCGATGCCGAAATGGCTCGCTATCGACGCACCGCTCACGTTCTCCGTGCTGCCGTATCCTCCGCTCTCGAAGGAGATCGCTTTCAGGATGCAACAAGCGGGGTACGCGATAATGATGCACATCCCTACCCAGAACGCGCCGCCGAACTCGTTCGCGGGGAAGGGGCAGCTTTCCGTCGGGATGGACCAGGCGACGGTGTTCAGGACGCTGGACGCGGACCTTGCGACCGTGCCGTTCGTAAAAGGCATCAACAACCACGAGGGAGGCCTCGGCTGCGATAACCTGGACCTTATGACAAACATGTGCAAATGGGCGGAGCCCAAGGGGCTTTTCGTGGTCGACAGCAGCAGCTCGAACCACGATAAGGTGACCATAGCGTGCAAGGCGCTCGGCCTTCCTGTGCGCAAGAACGAAGTCTTCATCGATCATCAGAACGACCCGAACTACATCCGCAACGCCATGAACGAGCTCGCCGGCCTGGCGAGGAAGAACGGCACAGCGATCGGGATATGTCACTGGCATCGCCCGAACACTCCCACCACTGTGGGTGAGATGGTACTCAAACTGCGTAGCGAGGGCATCCACTTCGCGTTCGCCAGGGATGTTACTGACTGAGGTCCGCTGCCCGAAACGTTGCGGACTGAATCGCGCGCTGTCGTTTTCCGGCACCGGAGGCACCCACTCGGCAAACGGTTTCCTGCTCGCTCGTACGATTCACATTAACGATAATCACACACAGGTGTCAGCGACAAAATCGGGAATGTAGATGTGATGCGGTTTGATTCCGAGTTCACCGGAAAGGAGCGCCGGCAGGACCCGCACGGGAGGGCATTTTGAAAGAAGCTGATTTCTACGAGCGGCTCGAGGGAGGGAAGGTGCACTGTCACCTGTGTCCCCAGGAGTGCAAGATCGCCGACGGAAAGGAAGGTTTCTGCCGGGTGCGCACCAACCGCGATGGAGTCCTCTATTCCGAAAACTACGGCCGCATACTGGCGGCCAGCGTCGACCCGATAGAAAAAAAGCCCCTCTACCACTTCCACCCGGGAAAGCCCATTATGTCCATCGGTACGAGGGGTTGTAACCAGCGATGCGATTTCTGCCAGAACTGGGAGATGATCGAGACCGATTCCGAAGGGACACCGGTTACGTCCGACGAGGTGGCGGCCATGGCGGACCGAAACGGGTCGATAGGCATCGCCTACACGTATAACGAGCCAATGATATGGTTCGAGTTCGTGCTGGAATGCACCAGGAAGGTAAGGGCAAGGGGACTGAAGAACGTGCTTGTCACCAACGGCTCCGTGAACCCCGATCCGCTGGTGCGGCTACTCCCTCACGTGGACGCCATGAACATCGATCTGAAGTCCATGGACCCGGAGTTCTATCGAAAGATCTGCAAGTCAAAACTCGACCCGGTGCTCGAGACGATCCGCGCAGCGAAAGTGTCGTGTCACATCGAGATCACCAACCTGGTGATCCCCACCCTCAACGATTCCGAAGAGCTGATCGGCGAGCTCGTAGATTTTGTAGCCAGGCTCGGACGGGAAACGCCTCTGCACTTCTCAGCTTACTACCCGTGCTACAAGATGACCATTGAGCGCACTCCTGTCTCCACGCTTCGAAGGGCGTACGAGCTGGCACGGAAGAAGCTCGATTACGTATATATCGGGAACGCCAGAACGGAGGATGCCTGCGTCAGCTATTGTCCCAACTGCGGCCAACCGGCGGTGGAACGCAACGGCTACGACACCAACGCGGACGGGATGGATGGTGACAAATGTATCAACTGTGGCAACACTATGGCCTTTGTAGTATAGTCGCTTTGTTGCCGCAACATTCATGGGAGCAGAAAAATGTCGCCGCATAAAAAAGCAAGCGATAACGGGACCAGCCTCCCCAAGGCTGGCTCAGACAGGGATTTCCGCGAGGTCATCCTGAGGATGGTCGTTACGCTCCTCGTCAACTTCCTTACCAGCAAGATGAAGGAAAAGCAGGCGGCAAAGAAAGCCGAGCGCAAGGCGGCCAGAAAAGCAGGAAAGGCACAGCCCGATCCCGCGCCGATTGCCAGGAAGGCACCAATCGGCGTCGGCAAGCGCGGCGTCAAGCTCACGAGGCGCGAGGCAAAGAAGATAAAGAAAGTCAAAGCCAGGAAGAAGCACAAGAAGCTGAGATTCGTAGTGATCATGGCGCTGGCTGCGGCCGCGGTTATCTATTCGCGCACCGCGGGCAAATAGCCGAAACGCTCTTTCGCCGCGAGCCACCGAGAAGAAGGAAAGCCATTACTTGGAGATTGAGGTAGAGGAAAAAGAAGGGTATCACATCGTATCCCCAGTCGGGGAACTCGACATCTACACCGTGCCCCTCTTCAGAAAGGTCGTCCTTAAGCTCGAGGGTGACCGCAGGCACGACCTGATACTGGACCTCAGCCGTCTCACGTTCATCGACTCGAGCGGTCTCGGCAGCCTGATCGAGATCTGGCAGAAGTTGCAGTCGGTCGACGGAGAGATAGCCTACGTGGTCAGCAACCCGCGAATACTCAAGGTTTTCAAGCTCGTAGACCTGGACAAAGTCTTCCGCGTGTTCCCCAACCTGGGGCGCGCCTTGCAGGATGTGGGTGTAACAGGTGGCTACGTTGACGAAGAGTTCTTCTCCGATCTCACCTGACGCGATAAACAGGCTTGTTGTCGATCTGCCGTGCGGCAAGAAGTCGCTGGCAAGAGCGCGCAACAAGGTTATGAAATTCGCGCGCGACCACGATTTTTCAGCTGAGGCCGAAGATATCGTGCTCGCCACGCAGGAAGCCCTCAAGAACATCATCCAGCACGCGTGCCCCGCGGATAACAACATGCACCTGGAATGCACTGTCGACCACGACCACATGACAATTGAGATCTCCGATATCGGGAGCGGCTTCGACGTCGGTGACGTCCTCGACACCCCGGCTGAACCGATGGCGAGCCACGGCAGGGGTATCCAGTTGATCAAAGGTATCATGGACGGTGTGTTGATTACGAGCGAACAGGAGGGCACGCTGATCCACATGGAGAAGAAGCGGTACCAGGCCTGACATGAAGGTTCTCGTAGGGACTGCCGGTTTCAGCTACAGGGACTGGAAGTGCACGTTCTATCCCCCCGATATCGATTCAAGGCGAATGCTGGAGGAGTACGCGCTCCATTTCCCGGTCGTCGAGATCAACTCCACCTATTACGCCATCCCGCCAGCGGCGCGGATCAACGCGATGGCCCAGAGGACGCCCCCCAATTTCGAGTTCACGGTAAAAGCCAACCGCGAGATGACGCACGAGATCAGCGCCGACCCATCCATCGCACGCGATTTCAGGGTCGCGATACGCCCGCTCGAAGACCATGGGAAACTCGGATGCGTCCTGGCGCAGTTCCCGTGGGGTTTCAGGAACACGGTACGGAACCGCGCTTACCTTGAGGTGCTGGCGGAGAGGCTCGAAGGGCTGGATACGGTGGTCGAGTTCCGTAACGAGGAGTGGGAGGCTGATTCAACGTTCGAGCTCCTTGCCCGCTTGGAGCTCGGTTACTGCTGCGTCGACGAGCCGCGCCTCAAGGGGCTGGTTTCGCCGAGAGTTGAGATCACCGGGCCTGTGACCTACATGCGTTTCCATGGACGCAACTACGATTCCTGGTGGGGGAAGGACAAAGAGTCCTGGGAGCGCTACGACTACCTTTACACAGACGCAGAGCTCTCCGAATGGCTTCCGAAAGTGGAGGTCATGGCACAGGGCTCCGACCGCACCTACGTAATCTTCAACAACCATTACAAAGGGCAGGCTCCGACGAACGCGCGCACGTTCGAGCAGATGCTGCGGGGGATGCTGGGAAGCTCCGTGGCTACCATCGAGTCCAGCGGTTTTTCATCTGGCACAGACACTCTTTTCGACTGAGAAATGGTTGCTTATCCGCTTTCCTTGCCTACTGTTCAGCCTACTGCTATCATTCTTTGCGCCGTACAGGGGGAGTGCCCGAGTGGTTAAAGGGGGCGGACTGTAAATCCGTTGGCACAGCCTACGCTGGTTCAAATCCAGCCTCCCCCACCAGTCTTACGCGGGGTGGTGTTGATTCCCCGCCATACCCATCGTGAATCAAAACGATTTGGCGAGTAATTGACGATGGGTACCCGCCAACTGAACGCAAAGAGGGGTCAGACATCAGTTTGCGCGGGTGTACGGCTGGTCGACAACATTTGAGAAGCCCGCGGGAATCTGTTACTCTACGAAAAGAACCGTGGTGCGATTTCGCGCCACGGTTAAAAAAACGCACATGAGCCCGGTTAGCTCAGTCGGTAGAGCACGTCCATGGTAAGGACGGGGTCGTCAGTTCGAATCTGACACCGGGCTCCATGAGTTGCGCTCCCGTTGCAAGGAGTTTATTTTACGTATGGGGATAACGGCGGCGGTGTAGCTCAGTTGGCAAGAGCGCACGGTTCATACCCGTGAGGTCACTGGTTCGAGTCCAGTCACCGCTACCAGGAAAGTCAATCGCTCCTGACCAGTGCAGGAACGGTTTAACAAGCAGAAGGACCGGAACCGGCTTGGCCAGATCTAGTTCACGGTCTATCAAGGAGGCACCATGGCCAAGCAGAAGTTTGAGAGGACCAAGCCCCATGTCAACGTGGGCACCATAGGCCACGTCGATCACGGCAAGACCATGCTGACCGCCGCGATAACGAAGGTGCTGGCAGA
>Ga0182021_10000782_pt1 | contig 35456 bp, 32 predicted proteins | sample 612E3MmetaG_FD_120493 | JGI IMG/M metagenome (GOLD analysis project Ga0182021, IMG submission 120493) | Permafrost microbial communities from Stordalen Mire, Sweden - 612E3M metaG (Illumina Assembly) | ecosystem: Environmental > Terrestrial > Soil > Wetlands > Permafrost | place: Sweden...
GGATGGTTTTGCCGTCCAGGCCATTGGTTCCCGGAAGTCCCTGTAGCCCCGTGGCACCAGTATTACCCGTAAGACCGGTCAGGCCTTGAGGCCCGGTCAAACCCATGGGCCCCTGAAGTCCAGTGGCTCCTGTCAGGCCCTGTGGCCCGGTCACACCGATGGGGCCCTGAGCCCCGGTCAAACCGGTGGGGCCCTGAGGTCCAGTGGCTCCCGCTAGGCCCTGAGGCCCTGTCAAACCAATAGGGCCCTGAGGTCCAGTGGCTCCTGTGACTCCCGTGACTCCCGTGACTCCCGTTGAACCCATGGGCCCCACCATGGACACCCCAAGCAGTCCCACCCAATTCGCGCCCACCTTGGGCCCATAGAGCAGCTCGTTGGTCGTGTCGAGGTAGAAGTCCCCGACCGTCCCAGCAGCACCGCTAAAGACGGGGCTTCCCGCGCCATTGAGGATGGTCTTGCCGTTCAGGCCGTTGGTTCCCTGAAGTCCCTGCAGTCCCGTCGCACCGGTATTGCCAGTAAGACCTGGCAAGCCTTGGAGCCCAGGCAAGCCTTGGGACCCGGTCAGACCCATGGGCCCCTGTGGCCCGGTGGCGCCGGTTGCTCCAATAGGGCCCTGGGGACCCGTTGGCCCCTGCAAGCCCGCCACAGAGGATGGAATCCACTTGCTTCCGTTGAACACCAGGGACTGGCCTGATGTGGGTAGCGAGGTGGTCAGGTCCAAGGGAATGCCCTGGAGATTCATCACGAGGGTTTGATTTTGGGTACCCCCGATGTCGCCTTGGAACGCGCCAATCAGTTCCCAGGCGCTGCGGGCCTGGAAGGCCGGAATGATGTCCACATCCGGCGTCATGGTCACTCCAGTGACCGTGATCCGCAGGCGCAGGTTGGCGCGGCTGAAGGCGACCGCAGTGATGGAGGGCATGCCCGTGGAACCAAGCACGACGCCATAGAGTCCGGCATCGACGTTGAGGGTCTGGTTGCCGGAATTCCAAAGCTCCAGGCCAGAGGGATCGAGGATCGAGAATGTGAAGACCCTCATGCCCGTGACTGGAACGGTTCCCTCGACCAGCCGCCCCTGGTAGGCCACCTGGGGCACTGGAGTAGGATCCACCACCTGCTGGGCACAGGAGGGCCTCGCGGCCACAGTCATGAGGCTGATGATCAGTGCCGAGGTCGGGAAGAGGATGGGGTTTCGCATGGGGAATCGCCTTGAAGTTAGCCAGTGGGGAAACAAGCAGTCAGGGAAGGGGCGGCATCAACGGGCGGGGGGAAGGTAAAAGCCATGGCGGACCTGGACCGTCCCTGTCACATCAGCCGCCATCCGGGCGGGCACAGGCTCTCCCGCAACCACGTCGTTCTTGATGGACCCATCGGCCGAGGCCTGGAGCTGGCCGAAGGCCTGCACCACACCCAGATTCAGCTGGCTCTGGGCCAACGCTGGTCCGGTGGTGAAGGTCCAGATGTAGTTGCTCGGCGCTGGCAGGGACGCCTGATTGCCGGACAAGGCATTGCCGGATGTGTCCGTGACGGTATCGACGATGGTGGCGGCAAAGGTCGTTCCGCCAGCAAGGCTGAAGGTCGGCGTGAACGTCGCAGTTCGCGAAGTGTAGGTCACGGTTCCCGCGATGGCCGCCGCGCCCGGCCCTGTCACTGTGAAGCTGACCGAGTTGATGGTCGCCGAGGCCATATCCTTGGTGAACGTGGCGGCGATGACCGTACCGGTCGATACGCCCGTGATGGCAGGAACAGCCGTTGCCGGCACGGTGACTGTCACTTGGGGACGGGTGATGACCAACGGAGTAACGTCCCCGTTCCAGCCCAGGATTGGATCCCGGCTTCCAGTGCATCCCACCCCAAAGGCGATCCCAAGAAGGACCATGACCCGCATTAACTGCATGGCCATGCCAGCCGGATGTCGAAAACCGACGCATAGAAAAAATTCCATGTGAGTACCTTTTCCCTACGGGTCCCGCTGCCGTTTATCGAGCGATCCGGAATACCTAAATCCAGGTCCCCAATCTGTGCGTCGAATACGCAAATACTCGGCCATTTTGCTTATGTCTTATTTCCTTGATTTGCCGACATTTCCGAAAATAGCCCTATAGCCCATTCAATCAAAATGAGGTATCAACTCATCCAATTTGAAGGAATCTTCCCCAAATTCCCCTGCGCGTCGCATCCCTTCAGGCCCTTTGGGGGGGCAGACCCGAGGCTACCTCACCGGAGTTCAGGCTTCATGCATCGGTAATGAAAGGACATGAAGGTCGCCCAACCATGGTCCGTTCATTAAATGAGGGACCCATACAATTCCGCCGTGCTCGGTCAGGCAGGATGGGCCATGTCCCACACCTATCTATGAACAGGGAAAGCGCGGGCCTGCAGGCTCCTGCTTTACGTTCAAATGAATTACCTTCTAAATCATTTTGATCGCCCAAATCAGTGAAAATTAGCTTCAAATATAATTAAATAATACAAACAAACATATTTATATAATGGTACATGAATTGCTCATAAATTTACTCTTGAAGGAGGCAAACCATGAAATCAAGAACTTCCATCGTTCGTCCCTTGGCCTATCTGGCCGTTGTCCCAGCAATCGCTGCTTTGGTGGGCATGCAGCTAGGGTGTGAAAAACTGATGTTCTGGCGCTCAAAACCTCAGGAGATGCATTCGGCCGCAGGTATTCCCGCAGGCGAAGGAACGGTCAGGGTGTCCACAGCAGACAATGGCAATACGAAGGTCGCTCTCCGAGTCAAGCACCTGGCTCCACCGTCGAAGATTGCTCCGGATAGCACGGTCTACATCGTCTGGATCCAACCCCAAGGTGGTGACAAGCAAAATGTCGGCGCGCTGGTTCTGAATAAGGATCTTGAAGGAAGTCTTGACACTCTGACGCCCCATCACCGATTCCTGATTTCAGTCACTCCGGAACCCAACAGCCAGGCTGCCCAACCCTCCCACGAGCCGGTCTTCAGCTACTCCGTGGAAAGCAATAAATGAGAAAGCGTGCCTGCGGTTCCCCCGCAAGCACGACAGTGAGAGTCCGAAAATCACATACTGCGCGACAGCAGTACCTCGGGGATTTCCGCGAGCAGCTTGCCTGTGGCCGCATCGCCCGATAGGCTCGCCAGCTTGGCCCCGGCGTTCCTGGAAGCGATCGACGCCAGGTCCCGGGTTTCCGCCAGCGCGTCGTGCTTGTCGATGAGGGTGCGGAGCTTGACCTCTTCGGCTTCGGGAATGGGAACTTCTTCGCCCCGATCCCAGATGGTGCGGATGAGCGACCGTACCTCGTCCGGGGCCCGCTCCAGCAGAGTGAGCATGGGCAGTGTGAGCTTGCCTTCCCGCAGATCGCTGAAGGCGGGCTTCCCCAGTTGCTCACTGGTGGCTGTGTAGTCCAGCAGGTCATCCACCAATTGGAAGGCCCGGCCGACCTCAAGGCCGTATTGCCTCATGGCGCCACATTCATCCTGACTCCGCCCGGTGAGGACGGCGCCGGTCTCGGTGCACCCGCTGAACAGGAGGGCCGTCTTCCGCTCCTGGATGTCGAAGTAGTCCTTGCGGCTGGTGTCGAGCTTGAAGAGCACATCGTTCTGGATGAGCTCGCCCTCGATCATGCGGGTGGTCACCTCCGCGAAGATCTCCATCATCCGCCAGCTGCGCCCGGCGATGGCCTCGTTCATGGCTACCAGGTAGAGCAGATCGCCAAATAGCACGGTCAGCGTGTTGCCCCAGAGGCGATTCAGAGTGGGCATGCCGCGCCGGAGCTGGGCGTGATCGATGACGTCGTCATGCACCAGGGTGGCGGTGTGGATCAGCTCGAACACGGCGCCGAACCGCACATCCTCATCGTTCGGGACGCCGCAGAAGCGGGAGGACAACATCACCAAGGCTGGTCGCAGGCGCTTGCCCTGCCCTCCCCGCACATGGTCCGCCAGTTTCTGGACCACCTCCACGTCGCTCTGCAGAATGCGCTGGAGTTCCGCCTCAACGCCAGCCAGTTTCGGGGCGATGGGGAGGAAGTAGCGGGAGAGATCCAGGCGGGACAAGTCGCTCAGCCCCGGTAGTTCGTGAACTGCAGATCCAACCCCTGGTCATCCTTCTTGAAGAGGGCGATGACCTCCTGCAGGTCGTCGCGACTCTTGCCGCTCACCCGGAGCTGGTCGCCCTGGATGCTGGCCTGGACCTTGATCTTGGCGTCTTTCACCGCCTTGATGAGACCCTTGGCCTTCTCCACGGGAATGCCCTGCTGGATGGTGACCTCCTGCCGCACGCTACCCTTGGACGCGGGTTCGATCTTCCCATAGACCATGCTCCGGATGCTGACCCCCCGCTTGTGCAGCTTGGACTGCAGCACTTCGATGACGGCCTTGAGCTTCGTCTCGTCGTCGGCGCTGAGCACCAGCACCTTGTCGTCCTTCAGCTCGATCTTGGCGGTTGAACCCTTGAAGTCGAAGCGCTGACCGATCTCCTTCATGGCCTGGGAAAGGGCATTCTTCACCTCATCCAGGTCCACCTTGCACACGACATCGAAGGAACATTCACTGGCCATGGGGCGCTCCTCATTGGGTCCAACCTTCAGACTACAGCCTGGACTCGCATGGGCTCAAGGCTTGGCTCCGCCCCCGAGGTTCCGGAAGAACGCCACTGTGCTGAGGCGAAAACCCACCAGCATCACGGCTTCGTCCTTCCCGAGGCGGCCCTTGTTGACCGAACCCTCCATGTAGAAATCCCCGCTGGCACCCTCAGATCCAAACTGAGTGAGCACGACCCGGCCTCGCAGGTAGAGCCGGTCCTGGGAGCGGAAGAGTGGATCCCGGAGGTAGGAGCACTCGGCGAAGGAGCCTTTCAGTGCGCCCTCTTCCTGCCTCGTGGTGAGGCCCAATTTGAACTGGTTGCGGAACTGGTCCCGGGAGGTGCTGGTCAGATCCGCCTGAATCACGGGCTGGCTGTACCCCACCGCACCCGCCGTGCCCAATACACCCCAGCTTACGCGCTCGGTGAGTGTCTTCATCCACCAGAGGCCCACCTCGCCGTGGAACTGGCCGCTGCTGGTGATCACGTTGAGCGTATCCGAGGTCTCCAGGCTGGAGGATTGAAATGCAAGGGTGCTGAACACCTCCCACCAGGTGTCCTGAGCCGGGTGGCGGAAGGTCTGGCGGATGTCCAGGGCCACGAAGGGCCGGGATCTGGAGAAGAAGGATCCGTTCGGGTCCTGTTCGCTGAAGAGGCTGGAGAACTGGAAGCCGCCGTAGAGATCCACCTTGAGTTCGTCCGCGTCGAGTTTCAGGGGATCCTCGGCCCAACGGGTCCGGGCAATGACCTTGTCCATCTCCCGGAAGGTCGCCAGCAGGTTGGCCTGGCTGTCCACCAGGGCCTGGCCCTGGGGGAGGGTCGGGGAATGCTCGCGCTCCAGCGTGTTCCTCAAGGACTGGGCCTCCCGCAAGCCACGCTCCACTTCGAGAATGCGATGCTGAAGTTCCCACTGCTTGGTACGTAAGGCCTTGAAGAAGGCCTTACGGTCTGCTGAAGCAAGGACACGGATGGCCTCGTTCAGCTCGGCTTCGAACCGGGAATTGGGGACTCCCGCGATCTGACAAGGTGGAACGGTCGGAGCAGGTGCCTGAGCCACCATGGCGGGGGTACCAAGCAGGAACGGAACCAGGAAGGAGCGAAGCACCTCAGGCCTCCAATCGACGAAGCAGCTCAGGCCAGCCTTCCCATAGGCTGAGGAGTTGGAAGGCAGAGAGTACCAGGGCGTGGTGGATTTCCCCGCTTCGCATGCAGGCCTGCCATTCGGGCCAGGAGAAAGCCCAGACCTGTAGTTCCTCCGCCGGATCCAGCTCCAGGGCCCCGTCGGGATCACAGTCCAGGGCCAGAAAGGTATGGCAGCGGTTGTTCTGGGTGGCGGGATTGGGGGTGCAGGAACCCAGGGCCACCCATTGCTTCGACACGAATCCCGTTTCCTCCCGCAGTTCGCGCCGGGCCGCCTCGGCTGGATGCTCTCCCGGATCGCATCCGCCCCCCGGGATCTCCAGGGTGGGGGCATCGATGCCGTGGCGGAACTGCTCCACCACTAGCAGTTCGCCAGTCCGCGTGAAGGCCACCACATTCACCCAGTCCGGTCCCTGCAAACGGTAGAACGCATGCTCCCTGCCGGTGTGGGGGCTGCGCCGCTGGGCCACGATCTGTTGGAACAGTCGCGAATCCTGTCGGATGCACTCGGATTCCTGCGCCCATGGGGTCGCGGGATCAAAGCCATCCGGGTGACGGTGCAGCAATTTCATCGATACCTCGGCACGGAGGGATCCAGCTGGCTATAGGCCTCAATGCCCCCGGATAGGTGGGCAAGATCATTGAATCCGAGGCTCCGAAGGAACCGCAATGCCTGGAGGCTGCGCATTCCATGATGACAGTAGACCGCCACGGGGCGGGCTGGATCCAGTTCCTTTGCGCGCTCCGCCAATTCTCCCAGAGGGATCAGGAGTGCCCCGGGGATGCGGGCCAGGTCGTATTCCCAGGGTTCCCGGACATCGAGAATCTGCACGGCTGTGGGATCGAGGGATTGGAAGGCCTGGGCATCGAGGTGGGGTGAGTCAAACACGGGCACAGTCCTCCTTGGAACCATCCTACTTCAAGCTCAGCTCTGCCTCTGCTATGGTTCGTGCCATGCATCCTTCCCGGTTTGCCCCTGCCCTGGTCCTCCTGGTGATGTTGACCGCGTGCAGCTCTGAGGACCCGCGGCTTCCGGCCAATCTCTACGAAGAGGCCCGGAAGCTGAACCTCGAAGGTCGCAGCCTCGAGGCCCGGGCCATGATGAAACAACTGACAGAGCGCTACCCGGATTCGGAGGCGGCCCAACAAGCCAAGCGCGACCTCTACCTCATCGAGGCCTTCGTGAAGCGGGACGTGGAAGACCGTCAGAAGCTGGTGCGGTCAGCCATGAAGCGCATCACCGATGCCCTGATCCGATACAAAACCAAGAAGAGCGAATACCCCGTGTCCCTGAACGACCTGATGCCGGAGTACCTCGATCAGGTGCCCGAAACACCCTGGGGACACCCCTTCCTATACCGGCCCTATGTCTCTCGTCCCATCGAGGACTACCAAGTCAATCGCGGCCCGACGAAGCAGAAGCTCAACACGAAATTCGATGGCTACTACCTGGCCTGCCTGGGTACGGACCTCAGGCCCGGCGGCGAGGGGCTCGCGGCGGACATCCTCATCAAGGACGGAGCCCCCTGGAATGAACCCGCCTTCCCGCCCCTGCCGCAGCCGCAACCCATACGCTGAGGTTCCAATCAGCCACGAGACAAGCTGCGCACTTCGTGCGCAGCTAACAAAATGCGGCCGTTGGCCGCATTTTGCCGTTGTTGCTGCAATGCAACGAACTACCGTACTCCCCAGTCCAGAATCACCTTCCCGCTCTGCCCGCTCCGCATGGCATCGAAGCCCTTCTGAAAGTCGTCGATCCCGAAGCGGTGGGTGATCACGGGGGTGATGTCCAGGCCGCTCTGGATCATGGCGGCCATCTTGTACCAGGTCTCGAACATCTCGCGGCCGTAGATGCCCTTCAGGATCAGGCCCTTGAAGATCACCTGGCTCCACTCCACGGCACAATCGTCGGGCAGGATGCCCAGCAGGGCCAGGCGGCCGCCATGGTGCATAGCCTCCAGCATGGATTCGAAGGCGTTGCGGTTGCCGCTCATTTCCAGCCCCACGTCGAAGCCCTCGGTCATGTTCAGGTCCTTCATTACCTCAGGCAGACTCTTCTTCATGGGGTTCACAGCCATGGTGGCGCCCATCTTCCGGGCCAGGTCGAGCCGATACTCGTTCACGTCGGTGATGACCACGTGGCGGGCACCCACATGCTTGGCAATGGCCACGGCCATGATGCCGATGGGTCCAGCGCCCGTGATCAGGACGTCCTCACCCACCATGTCGAAACTGAGGGCCGTATGGGTGGCGTTGCCGTAGGGGTCGAAGATGGAGGCCGCTTCATCCGATACGTTGTCCGGCACCTTGAACACGTTGAAGGCCGGGAGGCTGAGATACTCCGCAAAGGAGCCCGGGCGGTTGACGCCCACGCCCACGGTGTTGCGGCAGAGGTGGCGCTTGCCCGCGCGGCAGTTCCGGCAGTGGCCGCAGGTGATGTGACCCTCGCCGCTGACGCGATGGCCCGGGTGGTAGCCCTCCACTTCATCGCCCACCTTTTCGATGATGCCGTAGTACTCGTGGCCCACCACCATGGGCACGGGGATGGTCTTCTGGGCCCACTCGTCCCAGTTGTAGATATGGACGTCCGTGCCGCAGATGGCGCTCTTGTGGATCCGGATCAGCACATCGTTCGGCCCGATCTCGGGCATGGGCACCTCACCCATCCAGATGCCTTCTTCGCGTTTCGTCTTCAGCAAGGCTTTCATGGGTGCCTCCAAGCCTTCCTATTTCACCACCCCCAGGAATAAAGGACCAAGCCAGCCGATAAGGGTTTGACGATTTGTGAACCAGGCCGATATGATTTGACCAGGTACGACATGACCCCTCACTCCCTCCGAACCAATCCCAATCCTAATCCGCTCCCCCGTGCGAATCGCGCGTGGGCCGGTGAGGGTCTCTCCTAGACATCTGATCCCCGGACCACCCCCGATTCGCGACAGCGGATCGGGGGTTCTTCTATTGGAGTACTCATGTGCGGCATCCTCAGCATCCTCAACATTGACCCGGCGCGGTCGAACGCGACTGAACTCCGCCGCCTGGCCCTGGCCATGGCCCGGAAGATCCGGCACCGGGGGCCGGACTGGAGCGGCATCTACAGCGATGACCACGCCATTCTGGTCCACGAGCGCCTCTCCATCGTGGACGTGGAGCATGGCGCCCAGCCCCTGATCGACACGCTGCAAGGCACTGTCTTGGCGGTCAACGGGGAGATCTACAACCACCAGGACCTGCGCCACCGCCTCCGGGAAACCCACGACTTCCAGACTTTCTCGGATTGTGAAGTGATCCTCTACCTCTACGACGAACTCTCGCCCCGGGACTTCCTCAACCGCATGAACGGCATCTTCGGCTTCGTGCTCTACGACCCGAAGCGCGAGACCTTCCTCATCGCCCGGGATCCCATCGGGGTCGTCCCCCTCTATGTCGGATGGGACCGCAGCGAAAACCTGTACGTGTCGTCAGAAATGAAGGCCCTGGTGGGCCATTGCGAGCGCATCCGCGAAGTCCCACCGGGCCATTTCTACCTGGGGCACGAACCGGACAAGGGGTTCCAGCGCTACTACGAGCCCGATTGGGCGGAACCTGGCCACGTACCCTCTGAACCTTACGATCCTGTGGCGCTGCGGACGGCGCTGGAGGCGGCCGTGCGCCGCCAGCTCATGTGCGACGTGCCCTATGGCGTGCTCATTTCAGGAGGCGTGGATTCCTCCATCATCTCCGCCATCGCGGCCAAGTACCGGGAAGGCCGCGTGGAGGAGGGTGGCACTGTACCGGCCTGGTGGCCTCGCATCCACTCTTTCGCCGTGGGCCTGGAGGGCGCTCCGGATCTGGCCCCGGCCCGGAAGGTGGCCGACTACATCGGCGCCATCCACCACGAGGTCCACTTCACGGTCCAGGAAGGCCTGGACGCCCTTTCCGACGTGATCTACCACATCGAGACCTTCGACATCACCACCATCCGGGCCTCGACGCCCATGTACCTCCTCATGCGGAAGATCCACGCCATGGGCATCAAGATGGTGCTGTCCGGCGAAGGAGCCGATGAGATCTTTGGCGGCTACCTCTATTTCCACAAGGCCCCGGATGGCCCCGAACTCCACTTCGAAACAGTGCGCAAGCTCCAGAAGCTGCACCTCTACGACTGCGCCCGCGCCAACAAGTCCAGCGCCGCCTGGGGCGTCGAGGCCCGCGTTCCTTTCCTGGACCGGGAGTTCCTCGATGTGGCCATGCGCATGGATCCCTCCGTGAAGCTGCCACGGAACGCGGCCCGACCCCGGCCCATCGAGAAGTACCCACTGCGCCATGCCTTCGAAGGTGCCATTCCTGAGGAGGTGCTTTGGCGGCAGAAGGAGCAGTTCTCTGACGGCGTCGGCTATGCCTGGATCAACGCCCTGAAGGCCACGGCCGAGCGGGAGATCAGCGACGGCATGATGGCGGGGGCGGCGGAACGCTTCCCGGTCAAGACGCCCGAGACCAAGGAGGCCTACTTCTACCGGCAGATCTTCGAGCATCATTTCCCCAGTGCCACCGCCGTGAACTGCGTCCCCTTCGAGCGCAGCGTGGCCTGCAGCACGGAAACGGCCCTGCGCTGGGATGCCTCCTTCGCGAAGATGGCCGATCCTTCCGGCCGGGCGGTCATGGATATCCACGACCAGGGCTACCAGCCGTGAAATCGCTCCTCGGTTCCTGCGATATCATTCCCGGACCATGACGCAGCCCACGATCATCCCCCCCGAGGAGCGGCAATACCGCCGCATTCCCATCGGCTACCAAGTGAAAGTGGTCGCCGAGGATCGCATCATCGTCTACTCAAGGGCCATCAACCTGAGCCTGGGGGGAATCCTGGTCAATGGCCGGGATCAACTGCCCGTCGGCAGTCATTGCGGCGTGGCCATTCTGCTCGTGGATGGCGAGCCCGGACGGCGGGTCGTGGCCCGTGGAACCGTGGTGCGCACGGACCAGCAGGGCATGGCCATCGCGTTTTCCAAGGCCCTCGATCCGGGAAGCGAGGCGTCCCTGCGGTGGCTCATCCACTCGCTTTCGCCTGGGGCCGAGGAAGCCCTCCCGTCCCAACCCGGAAGGATGATGGGGACCCCGGCGAAATCCGGGGATCTCGTGTGGACGAACCGGAATCCGGAAGCCACACTGGCCAACCTGATGGACCGCATCAAGCCTGGATCGGCGCGAAACATCGGAGCCACGGAGACCTGGGAACCACCTGTCTTTGAACATTACGAGGACATCCGCCAATGGCTGAAGGAATCCGTCATGAGCGCGACGATGTACGAGCGCTACCCGGATGGCCTTTGGACCATCCAGTTGCTGCTAAAGGAACAGAATCCCGGGACCTATCGGTACATCGTGCTGTGAGGCAGACCCTCCCATGCCGCACTCCCCTCGATCCATTGCCCTGCCCTTCCTGGCCCTGGCCGGGGTGGCAGGCGTGGCGGCCCTGATCTCCAATGGCCTGGCCTCCCCATCGCGACACTTGGCATGGCGTGGTTCGGTGGCCGCGCAACCTTCCTTCACAGTCCAGGTTGAGCGGCCCGCGTCGCGGGAACCGATGCCCCAAGGGCACGCCATCGAAGCCTCAAGACCGCCCGCCTCGGACCACCCTGCCCCACCGATCATGCGGCTCGGCCACACCCCACCACCTGCGAAGCCTCAAGAGGTCGTGGCTGCCGGCCCCATCCGCGAGATCACTGGGCCGGAAGCCTGGATGGCTTTCCAGTCCGGGATGCCCTTTCTGGACGCCCGCCGCAGCACCGAGTTTACCGAGGGGCACATCGCCGGAGCCTGGTGTACTCCGGTATGGGAATCGGACCTGGATGAACGGCTCATCTCATTCAAGGCCGCTCGCCGACCGGGCCCTGAAGATCCCATCGTCATCTACTGCAGCGGCGGCGACTGCCGGGATTCCCACCTGCTCGCTGCGAAGCTGCTCAACGAGGGTTACGACCACCTACTCATCTACCGGGATGGCTTCCCCGATTGGCTGGCGCAGAAACATCCGGTCGAGAAGGGCCGCCCATGAGGCGCTTGCTTCTGCACCCGAAGCTCACTCTGGCCGCGCGGATGATTCTTGGCCTGGTCTTCCTCGCCGCCGCCCTGCCCAAGGTCGCGGATCCACCTGGCTTCGCCAAAGCCATCTGGGCCTACGCATTGTTTCCGTCCTGGGCCTTGAATCCATTGGCCCTCCTGCTTCCCTGGCTGGAGCTGTTCTGCGGCCTCGCCCTCTGCCTGGGACGCTGGATCCGCGCCGCCACGCTGTGGATCTCAGCCCTGTTGCTGTCCTTCAGCCTGGCGCTCGCCATCAACCTGGCCCGACACCATCCCGTTGACTGCGGGTGTTTCGGTTCGGCCGCACCCAGGAGCGAGCCGGAACGCCTGGTGGACATGCGCTGGGCGCTATTGCGGGATGTCGGCCTACTGCTCCTGGCGGCCCAGGTGTCATGGACATTCTTCGGGAAGCACGACCGCATAACAGGGTCGGATTCTGAGGGGACCAGTTACTGAATCGTCTATCGTCAGTCAGCTCCGACGGCCAGCAGCTCCGTTGCCCAATCCAGCCATAGACCCGGGGTCGAGTCGTTGCCCATGTTTCGGGACAGCTGTTCCTTGGTAGGCTCAGGAAGGAAGTGGATGGGGATGCCTGGCATGCCGTGGGTGATGGCGCACATGATGAATCGCGCCGCCTCGCCGAGGGTGACCACCTGAAGACGGTTCTTCGAGCGGTTCCAGCAGGCCTCCGTCAAAGTCTGAAGGCGGTTGAGGTTCCACGGGTGCACCACATGGTCGAAATCCAAGGGTCCCCTCGCAGGGCGAAGCCCCGCATAGGTCATGGCAAGGCTATGGGTGCGTGGAGGCGCCGCATCCCAGAAACCACCCCGGCCTAGCGCGAAATCCTCATCCTCCTTGTGGAGCAGGCCCGCACGACCAAGGGCCTGCCAGATCAGGTAGCCCTCGGTCGCATCGTCCTCCCAGAAAGGTGCGGGATGGCGAAGCGATGCCTCCGTGGCGAAGCCACCCACAAGGAGGACCAGGATCGGCCCCTTCTCCGGAAAGAGTGTGGGAAGGTTCAAGGGCCTAAAGTTCCTGCGTTCGCCCCCCGGGGGGGCACCGGATTGGGCCTTCCTCCGCTCGAAGGGAGGGGCATCGACATGGGTGACGCGAAGCCGTGATCCTTCCTCGGTGGTCTCCACTTGGAGACGGCCAAGCTCCAGCCTCCGGGCGATCTCCTCGAAGGAAAATTCGGCCGTGTCCAGAGACGACGGCTCGCGCGGGGAGGGTAAAGACACGTTATCTCCAGGTCATCTTTGAAAACCTTGCCTCCATTTGAGCTATGAAGCAAGGGGGCAGATGCAAAGAGCCTGTCTTTTATCCTTGAGGAATTATGCGATCACGCCCAACTCCCGGCCAACCTTGGTGAAGGCGGCGATGGCGTGGTCGAGGTCCTCGCGCGTGTGAGCGGCGCTCATCTGCGTGCGGATACGCGCCAGGCCCTTGGGCACCACGGGGAAAAAGAAGCCAATGACGTAGATACCTTCGTCCAGCAGACGCTTGGCGAATTCCTGCGCCAGCGGTGCCTCGTAGAGCATCACTGGCACGATGGGGTGCTCGCCTGGCAGCAATTTGAAGCCGGCCTTCTCCATGCCGGCCCGGAAGTACCGGGCATTTTCGTGGACGCGTTGGATGAGATCTCCGCTGTCCTTGAGGAGGTCCAGCACCTTGAGCGTGGCGGCCACGATGCTGGGGGCCACGGAATTCGAGAACAGGTAGGGACGGGCCTTCTGCCGCAGCCAGTCGATGGCCTCTCGCTTGCCCGCGATGTAGCCGCCGGAGGCGCCACCCAGGGCCTTGCCGAAGGTGCCGGTCATGAAGTCCACGCGGCCCATGACCCCGCAATGCTCATGTGTGCCTCGGCCATGTTCACCCATGAAACCCACCGCGTGACTGTCGTCCACCATCACCATGGCGCCGTGCTTCTCAGCCACGTCGCAGATTTCGGCGAGCTTGGCGATGTAGCCATCCATGCTGAAGACACCGTCCGTCACCACCAGTTTGAAGCGCGCGCCATCGGCCTCGGCGGCCTTGAGCTGGACCTCCAGATCGGCCATGTCGGAGTTGGCGTAGCGGAACCGCTTGGCCTTGCAGAGGCGGATGCCGTCGATGATCGAGGCATGATTCAACGCATCGCTGATAATGGCGTCCTCCTCGCCCAGGAGTCCCTCGAAGATGGCGCCGTTGGCATCGAAGCAGGAGGAGTACAACTGGGTGTCCTCGAAGCCGAGGAAAGCGGCCAGTTTCTGTTCCAGCTCCCGGTGGATGTCCTGGGTGCCGCAGATGAAGCGCACGGACGCCATGCCGAAGCCATGGGTATCCATCATGGTCTTCGCAGCCTGGATGATGGCTGGATGATTGGCCAGACCCAGGTAGTTGTTGGCGCAGAGGCAGATCACATCCCTGCCGTTGGCTTTCATCTGGGGCTGCTGGGGCGAGGTGATGACCCGCTCGGTTTTGAAGAGGCCAGCTTCTTTGAGCAGTTCGATTTCATGGTTGAGGTGGGCCAGGTAGCCGGGATTCACGGGGATCTCCTATTCAAGGAAGCTTGATAGGATACTGCGAGGTTGTGTGGCGGACCGCCCTTGTGCCACCAACCTTTGCGGACTGAAAAGGAAACGATCATGCGCACCGCCCTGCTCCTGCCCGCCCTCCTGCTCGCCCTGGCCTGCAGTTCCAAGCTGGATCGGAGGAAGGCCGAGGATCTGATCCGCGCGAACTACCCCGTGGTGGTTCCCGTCACGGTCCCCGAGAAGGCCTCGGCCGAGAAGGGCAGCCCCGCCTACCTGCGTCTGACCACACTCAAGGAGAACCTCGACAAGAGCGGCTGGTTCGAAAGCTCCGTGAGACCCGAGGGTGGCCAGGAGACTTTCACCTTCCGTCTGAAACCCGATGCCCCCAAGACCATCAAGGCCGGGCCCCAGGGCTTCTCTATTCCGGCGGCCGAGGCGGTCTTCGTCCGGGCCGTCAAGATGGAGCCCACCCACGAAGGCGCCCGGGTGCTCTACGAGGTGCGCCTGGAGAAGCCCACCGCCCAGTTCCCCCTCTTGCTGGCCCATTATCCGAATGCAAAGCCGGGCCAAATTCACCAGCGCCACGCCACCTTCGAGCGCCGCAAGGGAGCCTGGGAGTTGACCGCCTCCGACGAGGTCTTCCACAAGGCGGATTAGGGAAACATCGGCACGCTTAATCCGCGTTACAGCCTCGTCGCTAGAGACTTCCCCTGCCCTCCAGTAACCTGTGGGCATCGAGGTTCCCTTGGAGCACAGTCCCACCTTTCGCCTGCGCCGGTTCCTGAACTGGTTCCCCCTGGGGCTGACCTATGCGGCCATGTACATGGGCCGCTACAACTTCAATATCGTGAAGAACGACATCGGCGCGTGGTACCACCTGGACAAGGCGCAGATGGGTCTCATCGCCTCTGCAGGCTTCTGGACCTACGGGCTGGCCGTGGCCTTGAACGGCCCTCTGGCCGATCGTTTCGGCGGGCGCAGGGCCATCCTCATGGGTTCCCTTGGCGCGGCCCTGCTGAATCTGCTCATCGGGTTCATGTTCCTGAACGGCCATGTCACCCGGATCCTGGTGAGCATGAGCCTGCTCTGGAGCCTGAACATGTATTTCCAGAGCTTCGGAGCCCTGTCCGTGGTGAAGGTGAACAGTACCTGGTTCCACGTGAGGGAACGCGGGATCTTCGGCGGCATCTTCGGCATCATGATCAGTTCCGGCTACTTCCTGGCCACCACCGTGGGGGCCTGGCTGCTGGCCAGCTTCCGCAGTTGGACGGTCATCTGGTTCGTGCCGGCTGCCGCCATGGCCTTCATGTTTGTCGTGGACTGGTTCCTGGTGCGCAACCGCCCCAGCCATGCGGGCTACAAAGACTTCGACACCGGGGATGGCTCCAACGCCGCCTCCTCCGAGGACGCGCCCCTGCCCCTTCGCGACCTCGTGCGGAAGGTCTTCCGGAATCCGATCATCGTGTCCCTGATCTTCGCCGAGTTCTGCACGGGCTTCGTCCGTCAGGGCGTGATGCTCTACTTCACCGAGTACCTTCAGGAGATCTACCACCTGGGCAAGAAGGAGCATCTGTACTGGTGGACGGGCATCGCCTTCATGGGTGGCGGCATCCTGGGCGGCCTGCTCTGCGGCTGGATGAGCGACAAGCTCTTCCAGTCCCGACGCCCCCCTGTGGCCTTCCTCTTCTACCTCGTTCAAGTGGTGATGTTGGGCCTGCTGGGCCTGACCCTGGGCCAGGGCAGCACCGGTGGCCAGATCTGGGCTGTGCTCCTGCTGGGCCTCACGGCCATGTTCATCTTCGGCGTCCACGGCATGCTCAGCGGCACCGCCAGCATGGACTTCGGCGGCCGCAAGGCCGCGGCCTCCGTGGCGGGCGCCCTGGACGGCATCCAGTACATCGGCTCCGGCCTCACGGGCTTCGGCCTGGGCTGGATCCTCAAGACCTATGGCTGGGACGGCATTGCGACCCATGGCCACCAGTCCGCCCACGCCTGGGTCTGGGTGGGCTGCATCATCCCCTTCAGCCTCGTCGGCGCCATCATCATGACCCGCATCTGGAACGCCAAGGCGGGCGCCGAGGCGCACTGAAGGGGGTTGTGGGTTACCGGCCGGCCGTCGTCAGCTGATCAAATGCGACCTTCAGTCCTCGGTGAATGGCCTTCACATCCTTGACCTTCCACAACCTCTGATCCTCGCGGACGAAAGTGGTGAGGTCGCTCCGATTGTCGAAGCGCGCCACGGGGAGGTGGAAGACCTTTGTCGTGTAGTGATTGCCGTCCGGAAGCGTACGCTCCACGCGGATGGTGCCGGGGCGGTCGCTTTGCGCCATGAGCCAGGCCATGTCGTCGCAGCCGTACTGGCCGAGCATGACTTCCCTTGGCACGCTGTGGTGGAGAATGCTGCCCTGGCCATCCGGGCGGCCTCGCTCGATGTTCTTGCGGCGGCTTTCGGAAGGATCCACCCAGACGTAGAGCACAGAGGCCTTTTCCAGGATGGCGGGCGACAGCGTCTGGAAGGCCGTGTCGTAGCCGTAGGGCGGGCATAGGGGGAAAATCGAGCCGTTGGCGCCGCCCCGGGCGGCCTCGATGACGAGTGTGCGGCCCGTTTTGTCCTGGGCGTTCTGGCGGTTGAGGAAGTCCAATTCCACGCGGCACTCGGCCTCCAGGGCCTCGGCCATGCGCACACGGATGCGGTGCGGAATCTCGCCCAGGGGCTGGGAGAGGCCGACCTTGGCGTGGGCGGCGTCCAAACGGTCGAAGAGGTGCTGGGCGGCGCTGGCCGCCAGGGTCTTGTTACCGGTCATGAGGTTGGCATGGTCCTCGTTCAGCAGCTCGATGAGAACGGCCCAGGTCCAGGGGTCCCGGAAGGGGCGGTTGGGTCCCTGGTAGTAGGCGTAGTCCAGCCCGTTCGCCTTCAACTCGTCGTCGATGCGGTGCATGAGGTGGACGTAGGGGTAGTCGTCCAGCTGCAGGGTGGGTCCCATGTGGAAGTCATTCCGGCACTGTTCCGGCGTCAGGCTGGCCAGGTACCGGCGCACCTCCGACTTGCCCGAGGCCGGCAGGCTGAAGAGGAGAATCGTATCGAGGAGCTGGCTCATGGGATCCACCGTGCGAATCCACAAGCATGGCACGCCCTGGCGTTACGGTAATCACGGAACCAAAGACACTCGGAGAGGATGAGGAGAAAGCGAAGGCTGCGGAGGTATGCTCTTGGAAGGCATATGTCTCCGCAATCTCCGCCACCTCTGCACCCTCAGCGAGTGTGGTTTCTTTTTTCAGGACACTTCCAACGATGCGTGACCGCGAAATCGTCGAGCGCGTCCGGGACGCGACGGACCTGCTGGCCCTGGTGGGCTCGGCAGTCAAGCTGCGCAAGCAGGGTTCGGCCCATGTGGGCCTCTGTCCCTTTCACGCCGAGCGCAGCCCCAGCTTCCAGGTGGTGGCCAACCGGGGTTTCTACCACTGCTTCGGCTGTGGCAAGCACGGTGACGCCTTCGCCTGGCTCATGGAGCGGGAAGGCATGACCTTTCCGGAGGCGCTGGAGCAGCTGGCCCGGGCCGCGGGCATCGACCTGCCTCAGCGCCGGGAACGGCCCTCCGCCGAGGTGGATCTGGAGACTCGCATGCGCTCCGCCCTGGACGCAGCCCAGGCCTTCTTCGAGGCGCAGCTGGCCCGGCACGAAGGCGCCCGTGCCTACCTCCGTGATCGCGGCTACGAAGGGTCCTTCGTGGCGGAAGCCGGCTTTGGCATGGCACCGGATGCCTGGGACGCCCTGGTGAACCACCTGCGGGCTCTGAACTTCTCCGGCGAGCTGCTGGAGCAGACGGGCCTGGCCAGCCGCAGCGAACGAGGCACCCAGATCGACTTCCTGCGCAACCGGCTCACCATCCCCATCCACGACGCCCGGGGCCGGGTGGTGGCCTTCGGCGGCCGCATCATGGGCGAAGGCCAACCGAAGTATCTCAACACCCGCGACACGCCCCTCTTCCACAAAGGGGGCACCCTCTTCGGCTTCCACCGCGCCAAGGGCGCCATGAAGGACGGGGCCCTGGTGGTGGAGGGCTATTTCGACGTGCTGCAGCTCCACCAGCACGGCATCCACCAGGCGGTGGCACCCCTGGGCACCGCCCTTACCGACGAGCACCTGAAGGCCCTGGGCCGCTTCACCCGCCGGGTCATCCTCTGCTTCGACGGCGATGCCGCCGGTCGCCGGGCCATGGAGAAGAGCCTGCGGATGGCCCTGCCCCTGGGTTTCGAGGTGCGTCTCCTGGAGCTTCCGCAGGGGGAGGATCCCGACACCTGGTGCCTCAAGCTGGGTGGCGAGGCCTTCCACGATTTGCTGCGCGCCGCGCCGGACTGGACGGCCTTCATGGTGGACCGCGCTATGGAAGGCAAGGATCTCCGCCGGATCACGGACCGCATGGGGGCCTTCAAGGACCTGCTGGACTTCCTGCCCTACCTGCCCCGCACCACGGAAAGCCGCGACCTCTTCGCCAGCCTGGCCCACCAGCTCCAGGTACCCCTCCAGGAGCTGGACCGGGCCGTGAGAGGCCGGCAGGCACCCACTCAACGACCGGAGGAACCATCCCCCGCAGCTCCGATCCTGCCGGACCTCGATGATCTCATCCGGAGCCTCCTCCTGCTGAGCGCCACAGGCCAGTGGCGGCGCATTCAGGAGGTTCCACCCGCCTGGTGGGAGAGCCTGGATGGCGCCCCCCTGCTCCAGGCCTTGCTGGATGCCGAGGGAGAGATCACCCAGCTTCCCGAGGTTGCCGTGGCGGCGCTCCGTCATGTAGAGGCCCAGGCCAGCCGCCAGGACGAGGCCGGCCGGGACGCCGAGGCCCTGTTCGCAAAACTGGAAGGACGCTATGTGGACCGCGAGATCCAGGCCAACAATCGCCTGCTCCAGGATCCTGCCACCGTGGTGGACCCGGTCTTGATGACTCGGGTCATGGCGAGGCAGAATGACCTACTAGCCCGCCAGAAAGAGCTCTCCCGCCGCCGCCGGGGCCCACGCTGACTGGCTTCTGGACCTCAGCCCTTGCCTAAATCCGTAGATTCCCTATACTGAAAAGTTCCGGACTCGGCCGGTACATTGGCCGAGTTCTGCACATCCTTCGGCCACCGGGTCCCCCGGTCCGACGTTCGCAGCGCTCTTTGAGGTACGAATGGTTCCGACGCCGCACCGCGACAGCTACTACACCCTGACCAAAGCCCTGATCTCCATCGGAAGGAAAAACGGATTCCTGCTGGTAGACCAGCTCAATGACTTCCTCCCCATGACCGCCTCCAGTCCCCTGGACCTTGAGATGGTGATGGGTCTGTTCACGCGTCTCGGCGTGGGCATCGGCGCCACGGAGGAAGAGGCCCAGGCCGCCCGCGAAGCCATCGAGCCCGAATTCGTCCTGGTGGACGGCGGCGGTAAGGGTGACAAGGATCTCGAGGTCGAGATAGACAGCCCCGACAGTGACAAATTCAATGATCCGGTCCGCATGTACCTCAAGGAGATGGGCACGGTGCCCCTTCTCAAACGCGAAGACGAAGTCGAGATCGCCAAGCGCATCGAGATCGGCGTCCGCAGCGTCATGCGGGCCCTCTCCCGGTCGCGCCTGGCCGCCAGCCTGCTCATCGACATCGGTCGCATGCTGAAGGAGAACCCCGGCAAGATCCGCGAAGTGGTGGGCCTCTCTGATGAGGTGGATGACGATGAGGATGCCGAGAGCACCTCCGCCACTCAGCATGTGCATCACCAGTTCGAAAAGCTGTTGGTCTTCGATCAGGCCCTGCAGGACCTCCTGGCCCTCAAGGTCCAGGTTGACGCCGGCACCAAGACCCTACCCAAGCGCCGCAAGCTCGACCGGGAGATCCTCCATGCCCGAGCCCGGCTTTCGCGCCAGATCCGGAAGCTGGGCCTCAACAGCCTGGCCGTCACCCGGCTCATCGATCGCATCACTCATCAGCACAGTCAGGTGATGGCCGGCGAGCGCAAGTGCCGTGAATTGCGGGACCGCCTCAAGAACCCGGCCTTCGCCAAGTTGAAGGACAAATACAAGGACGAGCTGGCCCACATCGAGAAGACGCTGGCCGAATTCTTCATCAAGTACGAAACCGTCAGCGAGCAGTTCCACAAGGATTTCAATGGCCTCAAGGGTGCAGAAAGCATCAGCCGCGCCGCCAAGGCCGAGCTGATCGAGGCCAATCTCCGCCTCGTGGTCTCCATCGCCAAACGCTATACCAACCGCGGCCTGCAATTCCTGGACCTGATCCAGGAGGGCAACATCGGACTCATGAAGGCCGTGGACAAGTTTGAGTACAGCCGCGGCTTCAAGTTCTCGACCTATGCCACCTGGTGGATCCGGCAGGCGATCACCCGCGCCATCGCCGATCAGGCCCGCACCATCCGCATCCCCGTGCACATGATCGAGACCATCAACAAGCTCATCCGCACCCAGCGCGAGCTGGTGCAGAAGCTGGGCCGGGAACCCTCCAGCGAGGAGATCGCCCACGCCATGGACATGCCCGTGGGCAAGGTGCGCAAGGTGATGAAGATCGCCCAGGAGCCCATCTCCCTGGAGACACCCATCGGCGAGGAGGAGGATTCCCATCTGGGAGATTTTATCGAGGACAAGACCGTGGTCTCCCCCGTGGAGCAGGTCGCGCAGCAGCGCCTCAAGGAGACCGTCCGCAACGTCCTCAACACCCTCAGCGAGCGCGAAGAGCGCGTCCTCCGCATGCGTTTCGGCGTGGGCGATGACGGCTCCGAGCATACGCTGGAGGAAGTGGGCAGCGAATTCGCCGTCACCCGCGAACGCATCCGCCAGATCGAGTCCAAGGCGTTGAGGAAAATTCGCCACCCACGCTATTCCAAGACGCTTAAAGCCTTCTTGGGATAACTACACTCGCAGAGATCCCCGAGATGACTGAGGTTCGCTGAGGAAAGACATCTTTCTCTCTCAGCGAACCTCAGCTTTCTCTGAATCCTCAGCGAGTGTTTTTCTTTTTGAAGACCGGATAGCCTGAGCCTGTGACCGACGCCAAATCCCCCTTCGCCCCGCTCCGCAGCCGCCTCTTCCTGGCGATCTGGATCGCGGCCATGGCTTCGAACGTGGGCACCTGGGTCCAGAGCGTGGGCGAGAAGTGGCTCATGTCGGAGATCACCCGGTCGCCGCTGCTCATGAGCCTCATCGAGACGGGCGCCACCCTGCCCATGCTGATCCTGTCCATGCCCGGCGGCGCCATTGCCGACATCGTGGACCGGCGTCGGCTGCTCCTGCTCACCCAGACCTGGATGCTGCTGGCGGCCTTGGCCATGGCCATTCTGTCGGCCCTGCACCTGGTGACGCCGGGCCTGCTCATCACCATGTCCCTGGTGCTGGGCGTGGGGGCTGCGCTGAACGCACCGGCCTGGCAGGCCTCGGTGCCCGATCTGGTGCCCAAGGACCAGATCGCCGCGGGCGTGGCGCTCAACAGCGCTGGCTTCAACGTGAGCCGGGCCATCGGCCCAGCCCTGGGCGGACTCGTGGTGGGCTGGCTGGGCGCAACCTGGGCTTTCGCCCTCAACGCGGTCTCCTTCGTCGGGGTGCTGGTGGTGCTGAAGGGCTGGAAACGCCAGCCCGTCATCACGGACCTGCCCGCGGAGCGGTTCATCGCGGCCATGAAGGTGGGCCTGCGCTATACCCGCCATCGCAAGGCCCTCCAGGTGATCCTGTTGCGCGGCGGTGGCTTCGTGTTCTTCGGGGGGCCGGTCTTCTCGCTGCTGCCCACCCTGGCCATCCACCGGCTGAACCTGGGCTCCACCGGCTTCGGGCTCCTGCTCGGGTGCGTCGGAGCCGGCGCGGTGGGCGCCACCCTCATCCTTCCCGCCTTGAAGGCACGGATCAGCCCCAATGCGCTGCTGGCCGTGGCGACTTCAACCTTCGCGGGCGGCCTGCTGGTCCTGGCCTTCGTGGTGCACATACTCCCGGTGGCCCTGGCCCTCCTGGTCTGCGGCGCGGGCTGGCTGTCCGTGCTGAGCACCTGCAATACCGGCGTCCAGCTGTCGGTCCCCTCCTGGGTGCGGGCCCGGGCCCTCGGCGTCTACATCACCGTCTGGGGCGGTGCCATGGCCAGCGGCGCGGCCTTCTGGGGCGTGGTCGGCGAACACTGGGGCATCCATGCGGCCTTTGCCGCGGCGGGAATCGGCATGCTGCTGATCCTGGCTCTCACCGCCCGCATGAAAATCCAGGCCCTGGAGGGACCCATGGATCTGAGTCCCCACCGTCTCGAGCCCCATTCCCCCCAGCCCATCCATCCGGACGAAGGTCCCATCCTCACGGTGCTGGATTACCTCGTGCCCGAGGCGCGCAAGGAAGCCTTCCAGAAGGCCATGCGGGAGGTCCGCCGCATCCGCATCCGGGATGGCGCCGTTCGCTGGTCACTGTTCCAGGACCTCACCTCACCCGAGCCTGGTTTGTTCCGGTTCTCGGAGAGCTTCCTCAGTTCCAGCTGGGGCGAGCATCTCCGCCAGCACCACCGCGCCACCGTGGAGGACCGCGCCGTGTTCCGCAGGGCCTATGGCCTGAGCGCCGAAGGACGGCCCAGGATCCGCCACATGGTCGCGGCCTGGGAGGATCGCGGGTCCCTGCTCGATCGCATCTTCGAGTAGGCGCTCGCAGGCGAGGGTCCTTTCCGCGAATACTTCGACAGGCTCCTAGGATGCACCGGCCGTTTCGGTCATGCTGAATCCATCGCTTCGGAGCCTTCGCCCGTGCTTTCCAAGGACCAGACCCTGGGGAAATACCAGATCCTGGACCGCCTAGGCTCGGGCGGTTTCGGGGCCGTGTACCTGGCCATGGATACCTGGGTGAACCGCAAGGTCGCGCTGAAGGTTCCCCACCAGCAGGAGGACGAGATCGTGGATCTGCTGAAGGAGCCGCGCATCATGGCGGGCCTGAAGCATCCGAACATCGTGGAGCTCATCACCGTCGAGCGGAAGAACGGCATCTTCTTCATGGTGCTCGAGTACATAGAAGGCGAAGGCCTCGATCGCCTCATCCGCCGCGAGCGGTTCCTCCAGCCGCCGCGCGCCCTGGAGATCGGACTGGATGTCTGCAGCGCCATCGCCTTCGCCCACGGTCACCAGATCCTCCATCGCGACCTGCGTCCGGCCAACATCCTGGTGAACCGGGACGGGGTGGCCAAGGTCACGGACTTCGGCACCTCCCGGGTGCTGGAAATGCAGCATGTTCCCTACGCGCCCACACGCATCGGATCGCCGCCCTACATGGCGCCCGAACACTTCCGAGGCAGGGCCGTGTTCCAGTCTGACCTCTGGTCTCTGGGCATCACTTTCTATGAGATGCTCACGGGAACGGTGCCCTTCTACGATGCAGACCCGCTGAAGATCGCCCAGGCCCTCTCCAGCCAGCAGATTGTGGCGCCGCACCTGCGAAACCCGATCGTGCCGAAAGCTTTTTCGGAAGTGGTGATGAAGGCCCTGGCCGTGAATCTCGGAGAGCGGTACCTCTCCGCCCAGGCATTTCTGGAAGCCCTGCGCCGCCTGAAGGAGAACGTCGCCAGGGAGACCCGCCCCCTTGGAACTGCCGTACTGTCCTCCTCCAACTCCGGGCCTCACCCCACCCTGCGCGCAACCACCCAGTCCAGGCTCTGTCGTTTCTGCTACCGGCAACTGCCCCGGATGGCCGTGGTCTGCCCGAACTGCGGCGAAAAGAACTGATGCCCTGGCACCCTGCCAAGGACGCGGTACAGCGGCTCTGGGGCCGAAGGTGGGTTCGCCGCGTAACCTACCTCCTGGTGGCCGGTGCCTGTGTCTTCACGGTGGCTCCCTGGCTGGTCACTCGACCGGTGGTGTTCCACTGGACCCTGGACAAGGTCAACGCCGCGGTCCAGGACGAGACGGGGTTGTCCCTTTCCATCGGGCAGGTCGAGTTCCATCCCACCTTTGGATCGCTGGTGCTCCACGATGTCCGCCTGGGCGGGGATCTGCTCACGATGAAACGGATTGAAGTCCAGGCGGATCTCTGGTCCCTCCTGGGTACGACTCACCGCATCCACTCCCTGCGGATCGAACAACCCCTCCTGCGTCTGACGGAGGCAGGCCTGGCTTCCATCAAACTCAAAGACCGCCCACCCAGAACTGGCCCCCTGCCTCAATTCCGTCTGGATTTTCTCAGCATCACGAATGGCGAGGTCCAGGTCCCGGTGCCCCTGCGCGGCATTCCCGAATTGCGGTATCAGTTCGAGGCAAAGGCCACGGGGCCAGGCCCCAATCAATTGCGGGTCGACCTCGCTGGAGCCCAGCTGTCGGTGAATGGTCCCGGAGGCAGGGAAAAGGGCCGCTTGGATCTGAACGGCGAGGCCTCAGAAAAGGGGGTGTCGATCCAGGAAGGCTATCTTCGTCTGGGCGATAGCCAGGTTCGTCTCAAGGGCCGGTATGAGGCCAGCAAGAGCACAGCCACCGACAGGATCGAGGCCCACCTGACGGGAGTCATGGATCTGGCCCAGGCCTTCCGCTGGCGCGGACCCTCCCGGCCTTTCCTTGTCGGCCGTGTGGAGGTGGCGGGCACGCTGCAGGGATCGACGGCTCAGCCGGCCTGGACCTTCACCGCGGATGGACGGGAGCTACGCCCGGAGGTAGCCGCCTTCCGTCCGGGCAATCTGGAGTTCAAGGCCAATGGGGACCTGGATCATGCGCGGCTGGACCGCCTGCACTGGGTCTCCCCGCAGGGGGAGCTGGAGGTCCAGGGCAGCTGGTCCAATCAAACCCATGTCCTGGCCACTCTCCAGGGAAAGAACCTTGATCTGGACACCCTAGGGCGTGCCCTTCGACTTGATACCTTCCAGGGTGTACGCGGCACCTTGCAGGCCCAGGTCAAGGGCCCGGGGACCATAGCTGCCGCGAGTCGTCCCGAACGCTGGCAGGCCTCCCTCAAGGTGGCCCTCTCCCAGCACGGGACAGATGTTGGCGGGTTCGACGCTACCCTGGACCGGGGCCGGGCCAACCTTGATCATGTGAGGCTGGATCTCGAGGCCCTGAAGCTGGAAGGCACGGGCTGGGCCACCTTGGGACCCCACGGGTTGGTTCACCTGGAGGGCGAAGGCCAGACCGAAGTAGATGCGGACCAGGTCGCTCGGGCCCTGTCCGCCTGGAAGGTGGTCGACCTGGACATGGAAGGCCAGACGACCGCCCGAGCCAAGGTCCGCTGGAATCCGGGGACCGGCCTAGAACTGGACGGATCGGGCGAGGTCCTTCAGCCGCGGTGGCATGGGGCCCGGGCAGACAGCGTCCTGGCCAAGGTGGTCGAAATCCGGGGATCTGACCTCTGGATCAAGGGCATCGATCTCCACAAGGACGCGGGACGCGGCGGTGGGGATCTCTGGCTCACCTGGGGGGATACTGCCCGCGGACAGTCCCAGATCGACATGTGTTACACCGCCACCCAGCTTCCGGTGGCGGAGGGATTGAGGGCTGCCGATCTGAAAGATGGTGACGGCAAGGACCTCCCGATCACCGGCACGGGAAGTGGATGGGTGCGGCTCTGGGGACCATACAATCATCTGATGATGATTGGTGCAGCCCAAGCCGAGTCTAGTGAGGCTTACGGAATCAGAGTTCCAGCGGCCTGTTCGGATTTTTGGATGGATCTAGACTCGCTTCAATTGAAATTGTCCGACCTCCGGATCGCCGAGCGGCTGGACCTGCTCGGTCGCGGGGGCCTCCCACCGGAGGGAGCCCTGGCCCTCACGGGGCGAGCCGACATGGATTTCGGGCAGTGGACCTGGTGGGTCGATCTCCACGGCCGCCTGGACTCCCAGATGCTGGCCTTGCCGGGACCGAGAATCCAGTCCCAGGTGGATGCCCGCCTCCTCGGACCCATCACTAGCCCCTTCGGAGGTTTTGACCTGCCGGAGGGGAGAATTCTTCTCAGCCGAGGCCGCATCTTCTTCGGCAATACGAGCGTGGAAGGGTTGGATGGCCGGGTCAGTCTGGAGCGGGGCCGATTGGAAGGGCACCTTGCCATCGAAGGCATGAAACTCCCCCTGCTCGATGTCCAGGTTCGCCAGGATGGCGCGGACCTCGCGGGCCAACTCAGCCTGAACATCTCCCCGGACAGCGCCCACACGGAGTTGCTGGCTCACAGCCTGACCGAGGACCTGCTCGAGGACCTGGGTCTATCAGCAACGGCACAGGGGCGATGGAAAAATGGCCACGATCTGGCCTGGATCGGGTCCCTTGATCGGCTGACGGCCCAGTTCAGTGCCTTCGAGCTGCACCAGATCGGTTCCTCGGCGCTGCGCGGCAACAGCCAAGGCGCCGCCGTCGATATCTCCCTGGAGGGCGGCGCCCGAGGTTCGGTGGTCCAGGCTGGCACCCATGCTGCGCACGTGCGGCTGTCGGGCACCGTCCCGTTCTCGGGCCAGGTTCCGATGGCCATCCAGGCCCGAGGCGATGCCGACCTCGCCCACATGAAATCCATCCTGGACCGGGTCATGGAGGTGGACGATTACAGCCTTCTGTCCGGCCTGAACGTCCGGGGCACAAGCCGATTCGACATCCTGGCCCACGGCACGTATTTCGATCCCTTACTGGATGGAAGCCTCTCGCTGGACAAAGGCCAGGTGAACCTCCGCGGCTACCAGGGCGCGGAAGATATTCAGGCCGAAGTGATCATGAAGGACCGGACCCTGACCGTTTCAGAAGACAAGCCCGTGCAAGGCACCCTGGCGCATGGTGAGCTCAAGGCCAGCGGCACGGCGACCTGGCGGCTGGGGGGACTGGACTCTTACGCCATCAAGGCCTCTCTTGCCAATTTCCAGTTGAGGGATGTTCCGGATGGCCTGGATCTCCAGGGCAGTCTCCAGGCCACCCTCAATGGCACCGAGGAAGGCGGTGTGCTCAAGGGGAAACTCCAGGTAGACCACCTGGGCTACCAGACCGAGGTGAAGCTGTCGGACTTGATCCTCCGCAGTGCCATCAGCGAGAGCGGCGGACTCACTGGGCTGGATCTGGACGATCCCCTGGAACGGATTCGGCTGGATCTGGATCTGGAGCTGCGCGCTCCCTGGAGCTTCGACACCAACCTCCTGAAAATGGAAGGCCGCCTCGAGGGTCCGTTCCAGGTGCTCGGCACGCTCTCTCACCCCGCACCCAAAGGTACGATGCTGTTCCAGCCCGGCGGCCGCGTCACGAACATCTTCCCCGCGGGCGACATGGTCGTGGAACGGGGCACCCTCACCTTCTCCGAATCCCGACCCCTCGACCCCATGATCAACCTCCGGGGCAGCGTCACGTCCATCCCCGGTTACACCGTGAACCTCGACATCCATGGCACCCTGAGCAACTTGACCATCGTGCCCAGTTCCACGCCCAGTCTTCGCCCGGATGAAATCGTGTCCATCCTCATCAACCCCGGCAATGTGGCCAACGTCGGCATGGCCGGGGCTTCCTCCGGGGCCACCCAGGGGGCCATCACCCAGGGACTGGGAAGCGCCGGCGTCGGCCTGATCTCCACCCTCGCCTTCGCGCCGGTCCAGGACACCCTTCGGCGGGCCCTGGGCGTGGACCGGGTCAACGTGGCGGTCCGCACGTCCAGCCTAGGCACCTCTGAAACCGAGTTCACCATGGGCAAAAGCGTCAATCTCTTCGGCCAGCGCAGCGCCATTGTGGTCACACACACGAAGAGTGGCGAATTGAACATCGATTCGGGGCAGGTGGAATGGCGCTTTGGCAACCTCATCCTCCAGTTGGGCGTCACCAAGGGCGGCGACGTCGCACCTGGGCTATCTGGAGAAATCCGGCACACTTGGAGCCCCAATTAGGCTGTGGGCTGAAGGAGGGCAACAGGCATGATCACGGTGAAGTGCTTCGCCCGCTACCGAGCCCTGCTGGGCTTCGCTGAGTTGAAGCTCCCTGTCGTTCCCACCCTTGGCGACCTGCTGACCGATCCGCGGCTGACCCCCCTGCCCAAGGATGCCCTCCTGGCCGTGAATCAGAGCTTCGCCGACCGAGCCACGCCCCTGGCGGAGGGCGATGAGGTGGCCCTCATGCCGCCGGTCTCCGGCGGCTGACTCCTGTCGATCAACGCTTAGCCTTCGCGCCGGATCTCCAGCACCTCGCCACCGCTGAGGCGCAGCAGTTCCTGGAAGGCCGGTTCCCGGCGCAGCCGATCTTCCGGCCGCTCATCCGCTCCCGATCCGCCTGGCTCGTCAAAGCTGATCTCCACGGCCTTCAGGCCCGGCAGCACCATGGCGAGAGCGGCCATCAGATGGGGGCTGGCCTTCTCCCGTTCGAAATCCTGAAGCGTCTGCCGCACATTGGCCGGGAATCGGAATCGGAGGACCGGCGGGTCCCAGCGCAGCTCCGCGGCCATCTGCGGCGCCGTGGCCAGGGACCGCAGACCCGGCGCCTGACGCAGGGCCTCGCTGCAGGCCGTGCGGAGCTGGTCTGGAGAGTCTGGAATGGATCGGGTCGCGGGAGCGGGTGCCGGGACTGCCGGTGGCTTCACCGCAGCGGCCGGTCGTCGAGGCCCCTCAGGCGCCGGCGCGACCTGGGGGGCCGTGGAAGGGACCGGTGGAGGGCCCACGGAAGGCGGCCCTGAAGGCCTCGGGACACCAGAGGCCAACCCTGAAATGAGCGCGTCCAGCGGCGCCAGATGGGGTAGCTGGGCCGCCGTGATCAGGGCGAGTTCCACCACCACGCGGGGCAGGCTGCTGTCGCGCAAGTCCCGCTCGCGACCCAGCAGGAGGTTCAGCATCCGGGCCCAGCGAAGCAGTTCCTGCGGTCCGCGAGCCAACAGGGCTTCCTGCTCAAGGCGATCCCGGAAAGCCAGGACCAGCTCTCGCCAGAAGGTCGCCCAATCGGCGCCCTGTTCAGCCAGTTCCCGGCAGGCCTCCACCAGGGAGGCGGTGTCGCCGATGGCCAGTGCCGACATCACGCCCTGGACCAGATGAGCGCTGACGATACCCAGTTGCTCACGAACGGCCTCCTCCATCACCTTGCCGTCGCCGGCGGAGATCACGCGATCGAGGATGGTCAGGGCATCCCGCATGGAGCCCTGGCCCGCTTCGGCCACCAGGCGCAGGCTGTCCCCTTCGAATCCAACGCCCTCCTGCTCGCAGACATGCCTGAGGCGGCCTTCGATGAGGCCCACGGGAATCAGGCGGAAGGGGAAGATCTGCACCCGGCTCTTGATGGTGTCAGGGACATCCTGCAACTCCGTGGTGGCCAGGACGAAGATGGCATGGGGTGGTGGCTCCTCGATAACCTTCAACAACGCGTTGAAGGCTTCCGTGCTGAGCATGTGCACTTCGTCGATGATGTAGACGCGGTAGCGGCAGAAGGCGGGGCGGGTCTGCACCTGTTCCCGGAGGGCCCGGGCGTCGGCCACAGATGCGCGGCTGGCCGCATCGATCTCAACGATGTCCAGGCTGCTGTCCGGCTGCTCCGCGGCGCGGCAGGGATCGCAGACACCGCAGGGTGTGGCCGTGGGACCCTCGACGCAGTTCAAGGCCCGGGCCAGGATGCGGGCGGTGCTGGTTTTGCCCGTGCCCCGGACACCCGCGAACAGGTAGGCCTGGTGGATCTTTCCGCTTTCCTTAGCCCGCTTCAGGGCATTGGCCAGCGCCTTCACGCTCCCCTCCTGTCCCACGAGGTCGGACAGCAGGCGGGGACGGTATTTCAGGGCGAGAGTGGTCATGGAGGTCCAGTCTCCCACAAGGTAAGAGGTGGCGTCTTGGTTCAAGCTAGCCCACGCGATCGAACAGCCCTGGCTGCCTGATCACGGTGGCGGGAGGCGAGGCCACAGGTTGCGCCCTCGCTTCGCGCTTGTGCTTTCTCGGGGGAAAGGCTTCCAGGAAGGCGGCCCGGATGCCCTCTTTGTAGTCGGAATCCAGGACCTTCAGCCAGCCATGGTCAGCCAGCACCTTGTAGAAGGGATCCTGTTTCAGCAGCCGGAGCCCGCCCACCCATGCATTCGAGGCGCCGCTGGCCCTGGCGCGCCGGGCAAAGGCCTGGGCATCATGCACGGCCATGAGGGGCGCCACGCCGATGGTGACCTGGATCCCTGCCGCCGCCAGGCGCTCCGCCGCGGCCCAGCGGCTGGGAATAGCGGGTGCATGGGGCTCCACGATCTGGCGCACTGTGTCGTCGTCGGTGGGAATGGAAAGGCCCACGGAGAGCCGGTCCCCGAAGGCCCGCAGCAGCTCCAGGTCCTGGAGCACCAGGGGCGAGCGGGTATGGACGATCACCTCCGTGGTCGGACAGAGGAGCAGCACTTCGAGGCAGCGCCGGCTCAGGCGGTACTGGCGTTCCAGGGGCTGGTAGGGATCCGTGGCCGACGCCATGAACACCCGGGCGTCGTGGAGCTTGTGGCGCTGGGACCAGAGCAGTTCCGGCGCATTGAGCTTGGGCGTCACCCACCCGCCCCAGTCTTCGGGCCTGTGGAGGGCGTTGGGGTACTCGCGGACATAACAATAGCGGCAGCCATGGCTGCAGCCGCGGTAGGGGCTCAGGGCGAATCCGAACCCGTAGCGCTCGTCCTTCTGGGGGCGGAGGATCGACCGGGCCTCCTCGGGTTCCACGAGCAGGTCCTTGAAAAGCGGCGGTGGATCCGAAGGCAGTGGCAAAGGCGTCACACGGCACCGCCTGTGCCGTGCCCTGCGGGCTTCGGCTTCGCCAAAGTGGCACTTCGCTCCTGCTCAATGCTCATACGCCCATGATTCGCTTTTTATTCGTTTCGTCAAGCCTTCTCAGCCATCTTTGCGATGACATTGATCCGGCCGTTGGTCTCGAGAATGGCTACCCGGACATCCGCAAGGTCCGAAAGCCCGGCCTGGCGCACCGCGGCCATCAGTTCATGCCGGGTAATGCGCTCGGTGGCGAGCAAAACCTCGTCGGGAACCCCGTTGTGGACCAGGATCTGGGGGCGGCCCTCCACCAGGATCTCCGCGCGCTTGCTGCGCCAGGTGATCCAGCCCATGAACCCGTTCACCGCCAGCAGGGTGAGCACGAGGATGAAGCCCGCGGCCACGGTGTTGTCGCCCGCGTTCATGCTGTTCTGGACGGCGTTGCTCAGCACGAGCAGCAGCACTAGGTCGAAGGGGGCCAGCTGGCCCACCTGCCGCTTGCCGGTGAGGCGGAGCGTGATCAGGAGGAACCCGTACACGACCAGGGCCCGCAGGACGAACTCCCACCAGGGCTGGGCCATCTTCCACATGGATGCGCCGACGGGCAGAGTTCCATCGAGCATGGCTAGATGCAGCATGGCCGCTCCAACAAGGATGGCTTCGAGGATGGTCTTCGAGTGGTTACTGGATGTCGACCTTGAAGGTAGCGGATCCCAGGACGGCATCCTGGTCGCCCATGAGCTTCACGGTCCACTCGCCTTCATCTCCCTTCCGGAAGGTACGGTAGGCATTGGTGCGGTAGGGAGAGCGGGGCACCTTCAATTCCTGCTTCGAGATCTTGTCCCCCTTGCTGAACACGAAGGTCACGGTGGTATCGGCGGCGCCCATGACCTTGGCCCAGGCATAGATGCGGGTTCCGGCGGCGACCTTGAATTCCGAGGTCTCACCCACGATCTCCAGCTTCTCCACGGCAGTGCCGGTCTTCAGCTCCGCATGGGGTCGGATGGGGGTGGGAGCAGCGGGCGCGGGCTGGGCCATGAGCATGGCCGGGAACAGGAAGGCGGCAAGCAGGGTGGGACGCATGGGAACTCCTTGGGAACTGGGGCCCATTCTGAGCCGGTAGGCGACTCCTGTCACGGGATACGGCCGGATTGGCCGCCCTGGGGTGGTCAACTCCAGTTTTCAAGCCCTTCCAGGATGTCGCGCACGCCCGGTCCGAAGCGGGCGTTGCTGAGCCAGTCCAGTCCCGGGGGCAGTCCCTCCAGCGCGGCCTTCACCCGCGCCCGGTGGCCCAGCTCGGGACGAGGGATCGCCCGCTCGGCCCGCTCGTGACGGACTGTCACGGCCTCGCCGAGGGCGGGGACCCAGTGCCTCAGACGGGCGAAGATGCCCTCCCAGGCATCCAGATCGGCGGGCTTGCCGAAGGCGCCGCCTATGAAGCTGCGCAGCTGCATGAGGCCCTGGGGCGCGCTCTGGGGATCCATCCAGGACGGTACGAGAGAACCCAGGTACCCGCGTCCTTCGAGGGGATGGATGAGGAAGCCGAAGCTGTCCTTGAGGTCCGGCAGGGGCGTGTGGCGGCTGTGCCAGAGATCCACTGACGTGTAGGGGATGGCACCCAGGGCCTCGGCGCTCTGGGGGCCCACGGAACCCAGCAGGGCCGCGGCCTCGTAGGCCGGCAGGGCCAGCACCACGCGATCCGCCTCTCGCACTTCGCCGCCCCCGCTCACGCGCCAGCGGTTCCCCGGCAGCGATTCCAGGCGCTCGGCGCGAAGGCCCGTGCGCACGGTGGCTAGTTTCGAGGCGAGGCGTATGGGCAATTGGCCCATGCCGCCCTCGGGCACTACCATGTGGCTCACGCCGCTCTTGCGGATGCCGTTCACCAGGCTGCCCGTGGCTTCCCACTGGCGCAGCTTGGGGATGGCGTCCACGGAGAGGATGTCCGCTGGCGCCGCCAGCACCCCCGCCACCATGGCGGGCAGCAGTTCGGTGGCCACGCCCTTGCCCAGGCGCCTGGCGATGAAGGCCGAGAGGCCCTCCTCGGGCTCCGCCCCGCGCACAGGGATGAACGGCTCGGCCATCATCCGCAGCTTGGCGCCCAGCGACATCAGCGGGGAGAGCATCAGACCCGGGGGTGAGGCCGGCACGGGGATGAGACGCCCGCCCTTCCCCACCCAGCGGGCCCCGGTGCCCGGCGATCGGAAGGGCAGGTCCAGGGCACTGAAGAGGCGGTCCACGGCCGTGCCCTTCTGCCAGAGCACCCCCTGCGGTCCGGTCTCGAAGTGACCACCCTCCCAGGGCAAGGTCTTCATCCAGCCACCCACAGAGGCGCCGGCCTCCCACACTTCCACGGTCTCGCCGCGCTGTTGGAGGCGCCAGGCCGCCGCGAGGCCCGTCACGCCACCGCCGAGGATCAAGGTGCTCATGGGAGGATCTCCAGGACGCGCCGGGTGAGGCAGCGGATGTAGGCGGGATCGATGCCCGGGGCGGCCACGCGGCGGTAGGCGCGGATGCCGACCTGGTCGGCCACGTGGCGGTACTCGATGTCCAGCTCGTGCAGGGTCTCGATGTGCTCACTGACGAAGCTCATGGGCACGACGATGACATCCCGGCCGCCCATGGATTCGAGCACGGCTTTCAGCGGCGGCTCCAGCCAGCGCACAGGTCCTGTGCGGCTCTGGTAGGCCAGGAGGTAGCCGCCGGGAATCTCGCCGATGCGCGCCATCAGGGCATCCCGGGTGGCGTGGATCTCCTTTTCGTAGGGATCCCCAGCCTCGATCTGGCGCACGGGAAGGCTGTGGGCGCTGAAGATCACCGTGGCTTCAGGCAGCTCTTTCAGGGCGGCCCGGATCGGCGCCTCCAGGGCATCCAGGTAATCCGGATCCGTGGCGTAGTGGTCCACGCCCGGCAGGATTTCCATTCCGGCCTTGGCGGCTTCGACCGCCAGTTCCCGCAGGCTCGATCCCGTGGTGGCGCGGCAATCGTGAGGGTAAAGCGTCACGGGTACGAGTTTGGTGATGCCCTGGCGCTTCAGGGCCTTCAGCAGCCCTGCGGCCCGCGGTGATGCGTTGCGGAAACAGAGCTTCACGGCTTCCTGGCGGCCGGCGGCGCGGAGGGCCGACCGCAGCGCCGAGGCCTGGAAGGCGCTTTCGCGCAGCAGCGGGGAGCCACCGCCGATCTGCGCATAGCGCTTCCTCGCACCGGGGGCCCGCAGTTTCGCGATGAGCTTCGAGAAGGGGCCCTGCAGCCAGGCAGGGCCCGGCAGCCGGATGAGCTCCCGGTCGCCGAACAGGGCCGCCAGAAACGGTTCCACCTGATCCAGGTTCACCGGGCCGCCGAGGTTCAGGAGAAGGATTGCCGTATCTCGCATCACTCACTACCTTACGCGAGAGTCGATGGAACGATCGTCACGGAACTCTGGACGGGGGCGGTCCGGAGATGAACTCCGGAATGATGGCATCCCATAGACTGTCTTGACACTAGACTGTCCTGACACCCGGAGTTCCCATGTCCCTGTCCGCCTTTGCCAGCCTGCCCGATGACGCCCGGCTCTGGCTGCTCGCGCTGGCCTGTCCCACCGAGACATCCGCACTGGCACCGGACCTGGAGGCCCTTCTTGGCCGCTGGCGGCACAAAGGCATCCAGTACATGGGCGCGTGGACCCTGCTCGAGCACCGCATCATCGCCATCGCCGAACCCACCCTCGCCGCCCAGCCTTCAGGCTGCGCCATCGATGGCATGCTGCGGGGCGTGTCCCAGATCGTCGCCAGACTGGGAATGGCCTTGGAGGATCCCCAGGCGGTCCTCGTGCGGCTTGAGAAGGGCATCCAGGCGATCCGCCGATCCGAGCTCGAATCTCGGCTTGCCGAGGGCACCCTGGATGGTTCCACGCCGGTTCTGGACCTGGCCCTGCTGACCCTCAGGGACCTGCGCCAGGGCAAGCTCGAACGGCCCCTGGCCGCAACCTGGATCGGGAAGAAGTATTTGAGGCCCGTCAGCAGTGCAATATGAACGCGCGGGGCGTTCCGCCCCGCGTTAACAAAATTATGGCGGCCACTTGGCCGCCATAATTTTGCATCTAGAGCCTTGGGTCTACCACCTACAGCCTAGAAGATTGATTCGCCGGGCTTGCGGCGCCAGGCTTCGGAACGCTTCTGCCCCTCAGCCTTGGGCTTGACGTCCTTGGCGGCGGCCAGGGTCTGCAGCAGCGAGCCACCCATCTTGGAAGCCGCGGTCTTGGCCAAGGCCGGGGCCACGGAATTCTGCGGTGCGCTCACGGGACCAGTAGCCTGGTCTTCCGGTGCGACGGACTTCGCGGTGATCTCCTTCAGCCGTTTTTCGTACCAGACCTTCCGCTTGGGATCCATGACGCGGATGTTTCCGGTCTTCTCTCCCTTTTTGAGAACCTTGGGCTTCGGCTTCTCGCGGTCTTCCCGCAACACGGAATCGGGCTTTGCAGCTTCTTCGAGGATCTTCGCCAGGTTTCCAAGGCCACGCAGGTTCATCATGTGCGGTTATTACTCCAGAAGGGGCCACGGGCCACCA
>Ga0182021_10000783_pt1 | contig 35455 bp, 26 predicted proteins | sample 612E3MmetaG_FD_120493 | JGI IMG/M metagenome (GOLD analysis project Ga0182021, IMG submission 120493) | Permafrost microbial communities from Stordalen Mire, Sweden - 612E3M metaG (Illumina Assembly) | ecosystem: Environmental > Terrestrial > Soil > Wetlands > Permafrost | place: Sweden...
CCTTCACAATCATCTCTGTCTATAATAAGCGTTGACGGGGCAAGAAGATTTTTCCATCTAAGATAACGCGTGGAGCACCAGTCGGGTACGAATATGACATTGTCTATTTTATCAAGAAGAACATCATTTGGGTTATTCCGGAAGTGTATGTTTTGATAATCTGATGTATAAAATAGATAATACAGCGGAAGGTTTTCATATCCTGGGAGATAAATATATTTGTATTTTCCCTTTTCCGCGTATGCTAATTGTACAAGCTGAGCCAACCCATCATCACGTGAATAACTTTCAGACGATGGTGCAAAAATCGTGTAGTAGTGCCAGAAATTGATCGTTTCGACTGAAATAATACACAGCACAATGATGAGAAGAAATATATAATTCTTTGTTTTCGATTTTACTAAATCCAGCAGTCTATACAACCCATATGCGGTGAGAAGAATAATAGGGAGTATCAAAAATACAGCCCGGTGAATGTTCGGAGTATCTTCGTACGTGACGGCAGCGGGCAGTGGGGCGATTACCAGAAGGTATAATATGTATAAACTCTTCCATTTCACCTTATACGAGATTATTGTGAGTAATCCTATGATGAACAGTACAAAAAATGAAACGTAGATAAGTCCCTCCTGAGGAACGGCATATCGTTTGGGTAATCCGCCGGTTTGTATTAAAAATTCAGTAGAAAAATAGCTTGAGTATTGTTTCACAAATTCCTGGGTAAATGCGACGATTTTGTTATGGAAAATACGCGCCTCTAAGACATTATTCGGGCCTTCTCCGGCGATGAGATCCTGTGTTAATGTCGCCAGATCAGGGTTTTGGTAAAAAGCGACCTGATTGAGTCTTCCGTTTCCGGCGACTGTAAATACGGTGAGTAAGGTGAAGAAAGATGCAAGGCAAAACAGAATTATTGAAGCGAGCTTAATATGTTTATGCCGTCCGGGGGTAAATAATAGGGGGAGGAGGCACAGCGGAACGAGAATCCGAAAAGGATGATAAAACAGATAACTTGCAATAAGGGATAATCCCGCAACTATCATCATTCTGGGGGAATTGGTTCTGTAGCTTTTCATGAGTAACCCTAGTCCGAGAATCACAAAAAATAAGCCGATGATGCCTTCTGAGGTTGCCCGGGAAAGCACGAGATGCCAGGGCATTACAGCCAAGAGAATTGCAGAAAAAAGTGCAATCGACTTATTTGAAAAGAATTCCAAAGCTAAAAAATATATCGCAACCACTGTGATCCCCCCTATGAGAGCTGCAGGAAATCGTACGGCAAATTCGGTTGATCCGAAAATAAGTGCGGAAAGTCCGGACAGATAAAATATTCCTGTCGGCCGGTAATCACCGAATTTGTTATATACAAAGGGTAAATAGTTGCCCAAAATATCTTTGCCATGTGTCCAGATGTATCTCCCTATGTACCCTGCGTCGAGTTCATCAACATGAAAGCCGTTTGGAATTGTCCCGAGATGAATCGTTCGTAGGCCAATAGCAATAAGGAATATAATGATTAATTGTATATTTCTTTTTAAAAATGTTACCATTTGTTAGATTATATGACGGATTTGAGTAAAGTCCATAAGAGAAGATAAGGAAGTTAGAGATATGGGTAAAGCAGTGGCGCGATACGGATTTATTGTATTGATATTTATTCTGACCATTATCTACGTCTACCCCATTTTCCAGGGGTTAGTGTTGTTGCCACTTGACCTTCTGGTGAGTAATTATTCTCCCTGGCACTTCGCGAGCACCATTCTTCTTAAGAATGCATATATGCAGGACAGTATTTTGCAGTTATTTCCGTGGCGACATCTCGCCTTCAATTCCTTGACTCACGGACAAATTCCGTTTTGGAACCCGTATCAATTTACGGGTATGCCGTTTATGGCGGGCATGAAGCCGATGGTATGGTACCCGATAAACCTGTTATTCCCTTTAGGAGAGATCGCTTCATGGCATGCACTACTTCTTTTTCAACTATTCGGAAGCATGTTTTTTATGTATCTCTTCATGCGAAGCCTCGGACTTCGCCGAAGCGCATCATTATTGTCGGGGATTGCTTTTGCATTCAGCACGCTCATGGTCGGCGTCTTGGAATTCGGATCAGACGGAAATGCATTGTTATGGCTGCCGCTATTTTTGTTTCTCGTAAAAAAATATCTTGATATACCGCGGGGCGCATGGCTATTGGGATTGGGACTGAGTCTCGCCTGCGTGGTATTCGCCGGACATTTACAGTATTTGGCATACGAAATGATTATCGTGCTTAGCTTTTTGTTTATTTACGGGAAGGTTGTCCATGCGGCGTTAAAGCAATATATGTTTTTGGGAATTTCCATGATCTTGGGATTGGGAGTAAGTGCTGTCCAGATTATTCCGAGTTTCGAAATGTTCCGCTCTTCATATCGGGGCATCGAAAGCGCATATACCGTATTTTCAGGAGATCTCCTCAAGCCCTATCAGCTTCTTCGGTTATTGGCCCCAGATTTTTTCGGAAATCCGCTCACTCATGATCTGCATATAAGCTATATCGAGCAAAGCGGATATTTCGGAATTATCCCGCTATTCTTTGCAATCTACGCAATGATCGTACAAAGGAAAAATACAATTGTACGGTTGTTTACTGTCTTATTTTGCCTGGGGATATTGTTCTCACTAGACGGAGTGGCCCAATTACTTTATTGGTTAAGAATACCGGTTATCACAAGCGGGTCAGGCGCACGGTTATTTTTTATAACGGAAGCATGCGGTGCAATGCTTGCCGGGTTCGGTATATCCGAATTTGTACACCAGTCTAAAGACAAACGCAGTATTGTATCGATTTTGATTTATGGTGGGTTCGTCGTCTTGACATTCGTGGCATCCTTAATTTTTGCAAAACTGCTTCACGTACCGTTTCCTGTTGTAGCAAATCTTAAGTTTCCCATAATTATTCTTTGTTTATTTCTGGTAATAACCATTTTATATTTCATCACAAGAAAGAAATTCAGTTATTTAGCAGGTACGGTATTTGTTATCGCAGTGGTTTTTTTAACCTATTTTGATTTGTTCCGTGTCGGATACCGGTTTCTCACTTTTTCCAATACCAAGTTTTTGTACCCGAATTCTGACGTAACTTCATTCATCAAATCTCATACTGATAAAACGCTTGATCGGGTTTTCGGATTCATTGAGCCTGAATTACCGACGTATTTCGGAATTTATAGTGTTGAAACATATAACCCTTTATATCCTGAAAGGACCGCCGTATTACTCAATACGCTGATGGGTCACCCTACAGGATCTTTGCCGGTTAATAAATATTATTTATCGTATGAACCTAATCTCAAAAGGACTCTTGACTTTTTGGGTGTTAAATATATTGTTGCGCCAGCTGGTACATTTCCATCTACTGTATATTTTTTAACCCCGAAATATATGGCGGATTTGACGCGCGTATTTTCAAATGACCGGTTGGATGTATATAGGAATGAAGAGTCACACCAGCGATTCGGCCTATTTTATAATGTAAAAGACAATTTGTCCGGTAATTCAATTCTTCATATACTGGGAACCGACGCAGTCGATACGACTTCCACGGTGCTTCTCGAATCGAAACTACCAGTTGTTATTCACGAGGGAACCGGTTCGGCGTCACTCATTCGTACGACGCTTAATTCACAGGAGTTTTCGGTGAATACAACCGTGCCTGCCATATTTTACGTTTCAGACGCATACTACCCCGGATGGAATGCTACGGTTAACGGCCGCGGGACCGTGTTGTACAGGGCAAACTATAATTTTAGGGCCGTAGTCGTTCCACAGGGGAAATCTACGGTTTTTTTCAGCTATACCCCTACGGGTTGGAATGAATCTATGGCACTTTCAATAGTAAGTTTCGTAATGCTCTTGGGAATTTCTGTGAACGTGAGTAAACGGAAGCCGATTTAGCCGTTTCGTTTAAGAGTATCAAGCACAACAACAGAAATTGTCATAAGGATTCCAATAACCATTGCAACTAGACCGAGCTCAAAACTCCTCGGCCAGTAGACAAATCGTACGATATGATCTCCTGGAGGCAGCGCGACGGCACGAAACGCATAGTCAGCTAACAATATCGGTGTTGGCTTATTATCAATCGTTGCATTCCAGCCCGGCGCGAATGTATCTGAAAGAAACAGAATTTGCGGTTTATCCGTTGATGCTCTAATTTCAACTGAATTCGGTGTGTATGAAGTGATGGCTGCGACTTTCTTTTCTGTTTGTTCCGTTTTAGGAATTGTTGACGTTGCTGGTACGAGTACCGTAGTTTGCGGGTTAAATGCTGTATCGAAAAATAGTTTTTCAAACTGGCTGTCCGAAGCATACGTAATGACCGAGTCGGCGAGAAATGCTCGTGGTAATGCCTTAACATTTCTATAGATCGTATACCCGTCCTGGGTGGAGTAGACAGGTGAAAAATGATCAGCGGAAAACGTTGTATTATTTTTAGGGTTGTCAAAACGGTCAAGGACATATTTTACTCCCAACAGATCCATGAGGCGGAGTCGATACTGATTGTCCGGCAAATCGGTGGGGCCGTATCCTTTCACGATAGCGACATCCGATCTGGTTGTGCGGTCAAAAACTTCAGCGATTTTTCCATTGGAACTTGCCTGGATAAGTTTGTTGTATAAGGCGAGATTGAGCGGATCCGTGCCGTCTGTCGTATACAGTTGGTACTGCGCGTTTAGATTAGATTCCATCCGTGTTGTCCCGTATCCCCAATATCGGTTAATACCTGCATAAGTCTGTAAGTAGGTTAAAACCGCATGTGAAGGATACATGAATTCTTGGGGGACAAAGGGGTTGAATTTCATAAACGAATACGCGAGTTCAAATATGGTTATTAGGATTATCCCGTATACAAGAAATTTATGAAGGTGTTTTATAAAAAGTAAAAATGAAAGACAAATAATAATACCTGTCGCGATAATAAGCGCATGTTTGGTTGTTGTGGTATTCATGATCACGTTTCCGAATGAGGGATGAATGAGCGTAATAACCCACAGTATTCCTATACTCATGAAGCTTACGATTAAAGGAGGAATGAATTGTTTAAACGATAGCTCTTTGATTCGATCAAACCCGAAACCGGCGAGTATGGAAAAAGCCAAAGCAAGCATCCAAAGTATACGTGTTGGACTTCCAGTTGAGAGTATTGGAATCGGAAACCGGTAAAATACCAGCGCAAACGGAGTATTAACGGTGAGAAGAAGTACGGTGAGGACCACGCCGATAAAAAATTTCTGGTGCCAGCCGCGTTTCTTTTGGAATAACGAGGCCGCAACGAGAATAAAACCAGTGACCCCGATGGAGAGCGATTTATTGACATACGTATCAAGGAGAAAGTATGAATGCGTTGCCGGATTGCCAAAAAAGTCTTGGACGATGAGCATGGGAAGTTGCCACCATTGGACGAGCATAGTCGTGAGAATAAAGGCTAAATCATGTGGTACACGTGAAGAGAGTCGGAAAAGCTCTATAGTCGGAAGTAGTTGCGGACCTGCAAGCAAAAAAGGGATTATTGTCATGGAAAACAGTTGTATTATAAATGTCCGTTTGAATTGAGGAGTCCAAATTTTGATTGATATTAGTCGGATAATTTCATAAACGGAAAGGAAAATAAAAGTATCGATAAAATCCTGCGGATGGCCTCCTGTAATTGAGGAAAACAGCACGAAGATAAAAATTAATTTTCGGCTAAGTGGAATTTTTTTCTCACGGATGCTTCGTTCGAGGAGATACAGAAGTAAGGGAAGCCAGAGAATTGTATGCCAAACGGTGTTAAATTCCATCCAGACATTTGCGAAACTTGAAAAATTAAAAAGGAGTGCAGCTAATAAGCCAGCTGTGGCGGAAAGACCGATTTCCGTAGCGAATAAGTATAGAAATACCGATCCGAGAATGGGTTGGAGAATAAGAAGCACGGTCCACGCTGTCTTTTGGGGAAGAATAAAATAGAGTATCCCAAGTGGGTAGAACACTTGCGACTGATAGTTGGCAAGAAGCGGGGTTCCCGAAAAATTATACGGATTCCAGAGCGGTATTTGAAATTTTTTCAACTGGTCAATGACCAGGGTTTTCCACGGATAAAGTTCCCGTACGACATCAAAGTACTGTGCTTTACTCGGAATTGCGCCCGGCGCGTAGCCGAAGTATGACGCATGCCGCCACGGCGCATATTCAGAGAGAAGTAAATCGCCCGGAAACGGAATTTTTCCAAAAATAACAGTTTTGTAAAAAAACAGGAGAATGATGATGATAATGCTGACGAGCGGCCAATACGACCTCATAAATTTTCGGACACAATCCATATTTTACCGCATTATTTCACAGACCACACCAATTTGAAAGCGTTGGATATAATGGTAAACAGTCGTTATAATACCGGTACGCAATATTGATTGAATTTATTTTATGAATAAAACTACCGGAATACTATTGTGTATTCTTCTTTTGTCTACAGCACTTCGCTTTTACCGATTGGGTCAGATTCCGGAGGGTTTTCATGCGGATGAGGCGGCATTCGGATATAACGCATATTCCATTCTGAAAACCGGAAAAGATGAATACGGAGAATTATTGCCAATAATAATGAAATCCTTCGGGGATTATAAAGGCACGCTTTATTCATACCTTTCGATACCATTTATTTACATGTTCGGTCTTACCGAATTCGCAACGAGACTACCATCGGCTCTCAGCGGTGTTCTTTTGGTGCTACTGACGTTTTTATTCATACAGGACCTGACGAAGCGCGATAACCTATCACTGTTGGCAGCAGGATTGTCCGCACTTATGCCAATGACAATTCTTGTATCACGTGAGAGCGAACCGGCATTATTGGCTTCTGATTTTGTTATCTTGGGATTAATCGCTATTCTGAAGTGGAAAAATAACGGGAAACTCATATGGTTTTTTACTGCAATGATTAGTTTAAGTGTCAGTATGGTGACATATTATATTCCGCGGTTATTTGTACCTATTATTATTCCGCTGCTTTGGTATTTTAAACGGAATACTTGGAAGGGCAGATGGTTAATATATTTGGTTGTTTTGTATATTTTCATGATTATTTCTGTGGGATATTTAACCTTAAATTCTTCGGGAGCCCGGCTCGGACAAGTTAACATTTTTACGACCGACAGAGTCATGCTGCCGCTGCAGGAAAAATTCAGAGAGGACGGGGTACAGCAAATTGGTGCTAAAACCGCGAGACTATTTCATAATAAAATATCCGAATATGGTCGATATCTTATGCATAATTACATGCAGTACTTCAGTTTTGATTATCTTTTTTATGAAGCCGGTCAGCCCAGGAGAGAAGTTATCCCGAGTGTTGGTATTCTTTATTTAATCGATCTTCCGTTTTTGTTATACGGTATTTATACTGTATTTCACAAAAGATATCGATGGGGATATTTTATTATTTCCTGGCTTCTGATAACACCGGCCTTGCTTTCCTTCGCATCTGACGAGACTCCGAATATTCACCGTTACATAATTAACGCGTTACCCTTGTCTGCGCTAATCGCAACAGGAATAACCGAATTCAGTCAAGGGATGAGAAAGGTTTTGGGTGTAAAATTTATACTGATTGGAATCGGTGTTTTTTACGTTATCAATTTTTCATTTTTCACCGAAGAATTCTTTGTACATCAGCCTGTGCATTTCCCTTTTTATCGAGGTTTTGCTTATAAACAACTCGTAACGGAAATACCAAAATATTATAATTCTTATAGCAAAATAATTGTTACCAAAGGAAATGAAAGCCCATATATATATTTTCTATTTTTCAGCGCATATGATCCTTTGAAATATCAGGCATCTGGATCACACCGCGATTTGGATTATCAGGGTTTCGATAAATATGTTTTTGTTCCTTATGATTGTCCGTCTTTTAACCAGAGCAAAGATTACAATATGATATCGGACAAACTGCATATATTGCTTATTCGCCGCGGGGGATGTGTACTTGGAGTAAACGATAGACTTTTGGAGACCGTATCATGGAGAGGTGGTTCAGAAGCATTTCAGATTGTGAATTATCAGGCGACACCCTCATCAGTATTAAAAACAGATTCATCTTTATAAATGAACATAAAAAGAATTTTATTAATCCTCGTTCTTGTTCTTACGGCTTCATTCGCTCGGTTGTACAGAATTAGTGATTTAACGCAGTTTTTGGGAGATCAGGGTAGGGACGGCGTCGCCATTATGAACTTCGTTACACAGAGACAGTTTCCTGTGTACGGGCCTCCTCTTAGTACAGGTCAATATACGGGGCCCTTCTATTATTATTTCATTGCCCCATCGTTTATTTTGTCTCACTTTAACCCTGTGGTTCCGGCTATCGAGATGAGTATCATAGAAATATTTTCCGTTATCCTCATGCTGATGCTTGCGTCTTCACTATTTGGTTTTAGTCTTGGTTATGGTGTAAGCATGCTTTACGCTTTGTCTCCAATGCTTATACATCAGGATCGAATCTTGTGGCCTCCAACAACCGTTCCCTTTTTTACCTTATTGGTTTTGAATTCTATCTACTTGATGTCTAGAAATAAATATTGGGCAATTGTTCTTCTCATGCTATCTGACGTCATACTTATCCAGCTGCACTACGCAAACGGTATCCTGATTATTGCCTCCTTTGTTTATCTTGTTATTACTTTCATTGAAGCGTTCAGGAATAAATTAGTTAAAACGTATTTAGTGTGGCTTATCGTCGCTGTACTTCTGGGAATATTATCTCTTTTTCCGTTCTTGATTTATGAGTGGCATAAAGGATTTATTGATATCACGGGTTCGCTTGTTACTTTTTCTAAAGCAAAGGGTTTAGCCTTTTCTAAACACGTATATATAAATAATGTTATAACGTTATGTTCGTGGCTTGGTAATTATCTATTACCGATTTTACAGCGATATATCTCATTAATATTTGTCGTTATTATTCTGTTCATCGCTTTTCTGAGCAAACGGAAAAGTGCCCGCTATATTTCTCTTTTTGTTTTATTCAGCATCGCGATACTAGCGTTTTATCAGGATAAGCTTCAACGGCAATATGCGTATAGTTTGATTCCATTTGTCTTTCTTCTCTTGGGAGAAGCGTTGTATGTGCTTGCCCGGCGTATTCCAAACATGTTTGTTTACGGAATTATTATCATATTGGCTTTTACGATGGTATTGCACACCGACTTACTCCAACCCGGTAATCGGGATATTCTCCGTGCCAAAATTAATACGGACGCCATCATCCGGCTGGCCGGCGGAAAACCGTTTTCATTTACGATTATATCCTCACCCTCATTTTCTGATTTTCATTACCGGTTCTTTTTTATGCTACGTCATATCGCTGTTCAACCAATCGATACCAAAAATTATAATCTGTTATTTTTGGTGTGTGAGAGCGGACAGTGTCCTACGATAGATGAGATCCATATGAATGAGCGTATATACACTATGTGTTACGATTTTTTATGTAAATTTGATTATCCGATCCTGGATATTTGGAAGTGGAAGAATGTCGGGTCGACGAGGGTGGGAGTTTCAACGATATATGAATATGAGCACTGAGAATTAGGCTCGAGCGTGGTACAATAAGAAGAATTGGTTATGAAATCAATGGATTCCAAAAGGCTCCTTTGCTTATTTGAGGCGACTCTTCTTTTTGCACTCTCAACACCAGTGGTCATGCAATACCGGATTTTTCCTGTTGAAAGCACATCCTACGCGGTTTTTTTGATTTTTTTTGTCCTTAATTTTTTTAATATTTTATATTCCTTTTGGGCCGACACAACCGGCCGCTTCTTTACCATTATAAAAAATACTGCGATGTGGGGGATTATCACTATAGCGCTGGTAGGCGCCATGTGGACGTCGATCGCGGATCGAGGGAAAATAGCCCCCGGTCAAAATTATCAGACCCATGACATCATTTTGCAGCTTGAAGCAGCTATCCGCTACGTCACAAAGGGTAAAAATCCCTATAAAGAGACTTATTTCGGGACGCCGATGGAGAGCTGGCATTACGCTGAAGATGGAAAAGACGCGGTAAATCCTGCTCTTTATCATTTCGTTATGCCGCCGTGGTATCTTCTGAGCGCTTACCCGTTTTATTTTGTCTCCATGAGAACGCTCGGATATTTCGATGGCAGGATGCCGCTTTTAGCTTCAATGCTCGGTCTCTTATTTCTTCTTTTTATTTGGATAAAAGACAAGAATATTGCACGGATTGCCGTTGTGCTTACCGCATTCAATCCTGCGACGATTAATTATTTTATAGAGGGAAGAAGCGATGTCCAGGTGCTGTTCTGGTTTGTTCTTGCACTTTTTCTGGTAGATAAGAAACATCTGATACTGAGCGCTATCGCATTTGCCCTCGCGATGATGACAAAGCAGACCGCGTGGTTTGCTTTTCCGCTCCTCATTGGTTACGTCTGGTTTACCTCCAAAAACGCACTGAAATCTATAGTGATTTACACGTTTGTGACCGGATTTGTAAGTCTTGCCCTTATGCTCCCGTTTCTCGTGTGGGACTGGCGGGCATTCCTAGGTAGTGTCGTTTTCTATTTGTCCGGGAATACCCTTCATAGTTACCCGATATCTGGATACGGTTTAGGCATGTTATTAGTTGGCGGCGGTGTGATTAGGACGATTCATGATAATTATCCATTTGTAATCTGGCAGGTTCTGTTGGGCATTCCGGCTCTCGGTGCAGGTATTTGGTATATCGGAAAAACAAAAACAGTGTCATCGCTCATTATCGTCCATGCGGCGACACTTTTTGTCGTGTGGTATGTGAGCCGTTATTTTAATAACAGCCATGTTGCATTTATTTCAATGGTATTTGTGCTTGGCGCACTGAAGTATTGGGATGAGGCGCTTATCTAGTTATATGAAAAGGACAATCCAAACAGTTTTGTTACTTATAATCGTCGTTATCGCTTTCTTTTTGCGGACGTATAAAATAACTTCGATACCGCCGTCACTTTCGTGGGATGAAGTGTCAATCGGATATAATGCGTATTCAATTCTTAAAACCGGAAAAGATGAACACGGACGGTTTTTACCGCTTGATACATTCATTTCCTACGGTGATTACAAACCGCCCCTCGCGATATATGCGACTGTCCCATTTGTGGCGGTATTCGGTCTAAGTGAGCTAGCGGTCCGGCTTCCGTCGGCCCTGTCAGGGACACTTACCGTGTTATTAACGTATTACTTGGTTATTGAATTGTTTTCCCTGCTTACGGCCAAGAATCAGAAGACGGAATTGTCTCATCTTCTTAACTGGCTGCCCATACTTTCAACCGCACTATTGGCATTTTCTCCGTGGCATATTAATTTATCCCGGGCGGGATTTGAAGCAAATATTGCACTGTTACTTGTGGTATTGGGTATCTATTTGGTTTTTAAATCTATTACCACCCCGCGGTATTGGTACATTGCCTGGGTTCCTTTCATAGGTGCTGTTTATACGTTTAACAGCTCACGATATTTTGCACCGATGTTCGGCATAGTTCTTGTTCTGTTTTTTTGGAAAAACATATGGAAGCACAAAAAAGAATTTATTATCGGGGCTATATTGGCACTTCTTCTCATGGCGCCCATCGTACCGCATCTTTTATCAAAGGAATCAAGAATTCGGTTTAACGAGGTAAATATATTTACTGACTTATCGGTAGTGGAAACCGCAAATACACGGATCACATACGAGCATAATTCACTACTTGCAAAAATTCTTCACAACCGCCGGATGGGATACGCATTGGATTTTCTCCGGCATTATACGGACAATCTGCAGCCCTGGTTCCTCTTTATCAGGGGGGACGGAAATCCGAAGTTTTCGATTCAGGATGTGGGACAATTATACGCGATAGATGCACCGCTTCTTCTTGTCGGTTTTGTGTCGCTGTTTGCAACGTATCCTCAGATTGGTTGGTTTTTGATCCTATGGCTTACCCTTGCAATTGTTCCTGCAGCAACCGCACGTGAAACTCCTCATGCACTACGGATACTTGATACCTTGCCCACGTGGCAGATTTTTATCGCATTTGGCATATACACCATATGTTCTTGGGCTCAGAAACTGGGGAAAGGAAAATTATCTACACGGGTTATTCAGAAAGGTATATATTGTGTTCTTATACTATTTTATGTGTTTAGCATATCGTATTACCTTTTTTATTATTATGCGCATTACGCGAAACTGTATTCGGGTGAATGGCAGTATGGGTATCGTGAGGCAATTCGGTATGCTCAGTCCGTGAAGAATAAATACGACACGATTTATATATCTGAAACCATCGGCCGGGCGTATATGTACACATTATTTTATACAACGTATGATCCGAATACTTTTTTAACAATTAAAAAATCCTCGTTTGATGCCGCCGGGTTTTACCACGTGTACGGTTTTGATACATACCGATTTATTACTGCGATGCCGCCGGGAGCATTAAATCCGAAAGCGTTATATATTGCCGATCCCGGTTGGGTACCCAAGGGTGCGCATATCCTTAAAACGGTTAATGCTCTTGACGGGTATCACCAGTTAGTAATTTTTGATATATGAATATACTTTCCAAAAAAGTATTGTTACTTATCTTTATAATGCTCATCGCAGGGGTTCTGCGGTTTTGGCAGCTCGGGAAGGTTCCGGTAAGCCCTGATTGGGACGAAGTTGCCCTTGGGTACAATGCGTATTCAATTCTGAAAACCGGCAGGGATGAGTACGGAACGAAGCTGCCCTTATCGCTTCGATCCTATGATGATTATAAGCCACCGCTTTACGTCTATCTGACAATCCCGTCTGTTGCTGTTTTCGGGCTTACTGTGTGGGCCGTTCGGCTCCCGTCGGCGATTATGGGGTTGTTTGCTGTTTTAGGCGTGTATTTCCTCACGCAGGAACTCATTTTGCTTGATCGGCGCGAAAAAAGTGATCACAGGGAATCGTTCATACCACTTTTTGCTGCATTTTTACTTGCAATATCGCCGTGGCACATCCAGTTCTCCCGGATAGCCTTTGAAGCGAATACCGGCGTCACTTTAAATATTTGGGGCGCCTATGCACTATTCCGGGGGCGAAAATCAGCGTGGTGGTTGGCTTTGAGCGCATTTTTGTTCGGATTGTCTCTTTATGCATATCATAGTGAACGGGTTTTTGCGCCGCTCATATTTCTCATCATCGTTGCATTAACGTGGAAGGAGTTTATCAGCCGTTCGCGTAGCGTTATTGTGGCTTTTGTGATCGGTTTATTGACCGTACTGCCTCTCATTATCGTATCGTTAAATCCCACGGCGCTTATGCGCCTCAAAGGCACCAGTTCTTTATCCGATCAGACAGGTTTACTCGCACGGAGTACTCAGCTTCTGGAAGATGATCTTGAAGCGGGTAATAAATTGGGAGTCCTATTTGACAACCGGCGGCTTGTTTGGGCGAAGACCATATTTGATGGGTACATATCTCACTATTCTTTTCAATGGCTTTTCTTAAACGGTGATAATCCGCGGCATCATGCGCCAGATATGGGATTATTGTACCTCTGGGAGCTGCCGTTTCTTTTGTGGGGCATGGTGGCAGTGTGGAAGCGCGGGGGAAAACTGAGTATCCTTCTCTTCTCTTGGTTTCTTATCGCACCGGTTGCAGCATCAGTGACAACCGAGCTGCCCCACGCCATACGGACGTTAGTTTTTCTTCCCGTTTTTCAACTGTTCACCGCATTCGGTTTGATTTCTTTTCTGTTGTGGGTTAAGAGTGGATCTCGTTTTCGCCGTATTTGGATTATCGTGCTGGTTGGAGTAGCGATATTTAATCTCGCCTATTATCTTGATATGTATTACGTCCATATGGATCATGAGTTTTCGGAGTACTGGCAGTACGGATATAAACAGGCGGTTGAGTACGCACGGGTGCATAGAAATCAATATACAAAAATTGTTGTTTCTACAAAGCTTGAACAGCCGCACATGTTTTTCCTTTTTTATACGAAATATGATCCGGTTGCCTACTTAAAGGGTGGTGGGACCGCTTCGGGTGGTTTCGCTGAAGTGAAAAATCATTTCGATATTTACGATTTTCGACCTATTGACTGGGGCCGTGAAGTGAAAGACGGAAAAACCTTGTATATCGGCACGCCGAAAGAAATTCCAGCGGGCACGCTTGATACAATCAAATATCTTGACGGAACGGATGCCATTCACATTACAGATCATTAATTACGTATGAATTGGATAATTATTGTAAGTCTTTGCATATTGCCTCTCCTGTATTTTTTAGTTCCCGGTCTTCCGGTGACCCATGACGGGCCGGATCATGTGGCTCGGATCGCAAATTTTTACCAGTCTCTGTCTGAAGGGAACCTCGTACCTCGCTGGGCGGCGAATCTCAATTGGGGCTACGGTCATCCGATTCTCATGTTTTTGTATCCGTTGCCGTCATATGTTGCATCGCTCTTTCATGCCTTTGGATTTTCTTTTGTTGATGCGACGAAATTGGTATTCGTCGTGGCGTATATCGCAAGTGCACTTATGATGTATCTTTGGGCTGCGGCTGCTTTCAATAAGAGGGTCGGGGTAATAGCTGCGGTTTTATATGCGTTTGCACCGTATCGATTCGTTGATATGGCAGTCCGCGGAGCAATCGGTGAACACATTGCATTCGTTTTTCCGCCTCTCGTTCTCTATTTATTATTTTGCCTTGCCCATAACAGAGCTGCTCTGAATAAAAAGGTATGGTATGCGATCGGGGTTTCTCTCACAGTCGCTGCGCTTATTCTTTCACATAACGCAATATCCATCATGTTTATGCCGATCATTCTTTTGTATATTATCTATCTTTATTTTTTCGTCACAAAGAAGGACAACGTTTTTCTTTTTTCTAGTCTTGTAGCGTTTTTTTGCGGATTTGGATTATCGGCATTTTTCTGGATTCCGGCGGAATTTGAGGGGAAATATACACTCCGTGATATCGTGACTGCCGGTGGGGTTTCTGACCGCTTTGTGCCGTGGATAAAATTTATTTTTTCAGGTTGGAGTTACGGAACCAGCGATGAATTGTCCAAATCGATAGGATTTACCGGGTGGATTGGCGTACTGGCGGCCATATGGGCAGTGACAAGAAAGCAAACAAAGGCATTCGTTTGGTTTGTTTCAGCTGCGGTTGCCGTCTTTGTCATTTCTCTGTTTATCATGACCGCCCAGTCAGCATTCATTTGGGATCAGATCACACTACTTCAAAAATTTCAGTTCCCGTGGCGCTTCTTGTCTGTTTCCGTGTTTTCCGTTTCGATACTCGGTGGCATAGGGATCGATGCGTTCTGTAATCACCTTAAGCGATACGAGATGTATGTGATCGCGGGGTTTTGTATTCTTACGGTAGTTTTAAGCTATACGATGTGGAAACCGAAAGCCTACTCGGTAAAACCGGAATCATATTATTCCGGTATTTATAATTCGACCACCGATACCGGTGAGAGCAGCCCCATATGGTCCGTTCGGTTTATGGAGCATCGGCCGAACGATCCGATCGGGGTCATCTCGGGAGTAGCCACCATTAAACCCATTTCACGGACGACCACGAAGCACATTTATCAGGTTTCGGTACCAACATCCGCCCGCCTTGTTGAAAATACACTCTATTTTCCGGGATGGAATGTTTATGTTGATGGGGTGAAAACAGATATGCAATTCCAGGATCCGGAGTATCGCGGACTTATAACGTTTCATATTGCAAGCGGCGACCACACCGTGAGTATTATTTTTACCGATACGAAATTGCGAAAAATAGCGAATTACATGAGTATTAGCGTACTGTTGAGTTTAACCGTTATTGCCGGACTGGGCGAAACAATATGGCGGAAAAAAATATAACTCTTTCCATTGCGATTGCGACATATAACGAAGAGAAAAATATTGCACGGTGTTTACAATCAGTCGCATCATTTACCGATGAAGTCATGTTGGTTGACGGGAGGTCGACAGATAAAACGGTCTCAATTGCTAAGACGTTCGGAGCCCATATCATTGAGACAAATAATCCGTCTATATTTCATATCAATAAACAGAAGGCGCTTGTGGCCTGCAAAGGTGAATGGATCTTGCAATTAGATGCGGATGAAGTGATCCCGGATAATCTTCGAGAGGAAATTCTTTCCATAACGAATAAGAAAGAAAATGGAGGTACGAACGGATATTTCATACCGAGGAAGAATTATTTTTGGGGTCATGTAATGAAGAAAGGCGGTCAATATCCAGATTATGTTATGCGTCTCGTACGGCGGGGGAAAGCTTCATTTCCATGTAAAAGCGTCCACGAGCAAATAGCTGTTGACGGGAAAGTCGGCTACATTATTCACCCAATGCTTCATTATTCTTACATGACGCGGGCTGACTATTGGAAAAAAGCCGATACGTACATCAAACTGACTGCACAGGAATTGGTAAAAAATCACACATATTCACACCCGATGCAGGTCGTTACATATTTTTTTATAAAGCCTATTTCAACTTTTTTTTCAATATTTCTCCGGCATAAAGGGTTTATTGATGGTTTAACAGGTTTTGAATTTTCTCTATATTCCGCTTTCCACTTTCCGCTTGCCTACATAAAAGGGTTATCCTTACGAAATACGACATGATCCTACGAAAATTGTTCATTTGTTTCTGCGTGTTCGTTATTGTTTGGAATATTGGTAAAGTATTGACGGCACACGCCTCAGAATACATAAATACAAGTTATTGGCAGCGTTATCCTGGATTACTTCGTGTGTATAACGATTCTCAATACGCGAATAAACATCCAAAAGGTTGGATTCCAGACGAAACGGTGAATGCATATGCGGGAGGAGCGTACGCGCGGGGTGTTCCGCCCATTCTTATCGCTCCCGACACACCGCCGCTTGGCAGATACAGCATCGGACTATCCGCGTTGATTTTCCACAATGAAAATACGATGAATTTGTTGTTTTTCATCGCGTCATTGTCTCTTGTCTATCTGTCGGCCTACATGATGACGAAATCAATTCCGTGGTCTCTTGTGCCGGTTGTCATTGTTACATTTGATCCTCTCATCACCAACCAGCTTGTTTATACGCCGCTTCTTGATATCATACAGCTCGTATTTTTGTTGGCGGCATTGTATATATTCAGTATCGGCTATATGAAAAAACGAAGATATATATTGTTTTTTGCCGGTGCGAGCGTATTTTTAGGATTGTTTATATCAACAAAGTTTTTTATCTCCGGTATGACCATCGTAGCAGCATGGGGAATATCGCTGATTATCACATCAAAATACCGCCGTCTTGTTTGGTTATGTGCCACATTGCCGATTTCTATTGCCATACTCCTTATGAGCTATATCAGGGTGTTTATCCTTGGATATTCGATCAGGGAATTCCTCGGTATCCAAAAATGGGTGTTCGCGTATCATCAAAGCCAGTTAATATTACCATTGACTGTTTGGCCGCTTATTTATCTCAATCGTTGGTATGTTTGGTATGGTAATTCACCGATTATTTCCGACCCGCAGTGGAATATCCTTTGGCCGATTGCGACTACAGTAGTTGTTATTACGGGGATTGGGTGGATCATCCGGAAAATTCGGTTACCGGATATAATTATTCCGTATATTCTTTGGGCATTGGTATATTTAGCGTTTTTATCTACAGGCCAGACGACGTCACGGTATTTGATACTCTTCATGCCGATTGCATATATAATTAGTACATACGGAGTGTTTCTTTTTTGCTCTTCGTGTAAAAAGTTTTTTTAAACTTTATGGAAAATCGAAGAAATAAAGGTGTACGAATGGTTTCCGCAGTTATATTGTTGTTTCTTGGAACATTTTTTTTGCATAATAATGTGTTTGCTTCATATGTGTTGCCATACCCCTCCTATATGCCAGGGAACAAATTATACCGTCTCTCAAGACTTATAGATACATTCAATAAGTATTGGTACTTCGGTAATATTGCACAGGTAAAATACCATCTCGGACTATCTGATAAATATCTTGTCGAGGCTAAAACACTCTTTGACTATAATCAGTATCTTCTTGCAATCGATGCGCTTCATAGATCAAGTGACCAGTTTGCCGCGATCATGCCGAATGTTCTTACGGCTGAACAAAGCGGGGATGATATGACACAGTTTCGAAGTGAAATACAGGAAGCGTCAATCGCACATAAAACTGTAATAACAACACTTCTTCAAACGACACCCAATGAATTTCTATGGCAGCCGGAGCGTGCGAGTGCGACGCGATTATATATTCATAACGAACTATCAACGGCTTTATCAATCCAATGAAAAAACTATTACTTCTTGCGAGCTATGTTGTGAGTACTGTTTTATTTGTTATTTTTTCCTATGGTTTCGTTGATAAGAATCTTGTATTGTCAAACAATCCTCTCTATCTCGGTCTGCACGGTTGGTTGTCAGCGCTTGCTTTTAATGAGCGACCGCTTGTAACCGGAATTTATTTAGTATTCCTTGTTATCTTTTTCGTGCTGTATGCGTGGGCATACCGCATGACGAAGCGTCGTGAGCTCCGAGGGAGGGATATTATCCTTACTGTCGCAGTGACATACGGTATTCTAGTTTTTGCCTATTCGTTGGTTTCTTATGACATATTCAACTACATGACGACGGCGAAAATGCTTTTTACTCATCATGAAAATCCGTACATCGTCATGCCTATTGAAATCCCAAATGAAGCAAGTCTGGCATTTACAAGGGCGGCAAACAAAGTAGCGCTCTACGGTCCTACATGGCTTCTTCTGTCGGGTATTCCGCATGTATTAGGATTCGGAAATGTGTGGCTTACGATGATATCTTTTAAACTATTTGTAACGCTATGGCTGATCGGAGGATTATATCTTATCTATAAAGTGACGCATCAGTGGCAGGCAGTCATTCTTTTCGGTCTAAACCCCTTAATTCTTATTGAAATTGTTGTATCCGGTCACAATGATATCGTCATGATGGTTCTTGCGCTCCTAGGTCTTCATTTGCTTCAAAAATCGTCGGTTGTAGATAAGTTAATAGGTTGGAAAGCATTGGCTCTTTCCATATTGGTAAAAGGGGCGACCGCTGTCCTCATCGTGCCTCTTTTACTCAAATTGAAAGGTAATAAATTGTACAGAATGTCATTTTGGCTGTTATTTGCAGTTTTTATTATATTTACACCCCTACGGGAGGAGCTTTATCCATGGTACGCCGTATGGTTCTTCCTTTTTGCAGTTGTTATGCCTAGTGACATCGCATGGTTTGAGCAGGGGTTAACTATTGCGTTTTCGATTGGATTAGAGCTTAGAAATCTTCCATACATGTTTATGGGGTATTATGCGGGTCCAGGACCGACGCTTAGAACCTTATTAACGGTTGTGCCCGTAGGTTTATATGTTGTGTGGTCCTTGAGAATGAAAAGAAATTCACTATGGAACGGAAAAAAAACGTAATTGGTGTTCTCGTGACATTCCTAGTCGTACTTTCTGCGGTAGTGCCGTTTTTCGGTCGAAGTTTTATCCCGACACATGATGGTGAGTTCCATTTTATCCGTTTTGTAGAGTTTAACCGAATGCTTCGGGAAGGATATTTATTTCCAAGGTGGGCTCCGACGTTAAACAGCGGATACGGGATACCGGTTTTTGAGTTTTTGTATCCATTTGCAAATTATCTGGCAGCATTTTTGCACCTGTTTGCCATCGGATTTGTCGATGCGTTTAAAATCGGATCCGCATTAGGCTATCTTGCCGCCGGATTATTTTGTTTTTTGTGGCTTCGTAAGCGCTTTGGATTATATCCCGCCGTTGTTGGCACGATAGCGTCTTCATTCGTGCCATATTGGTTTGTTGAGTTGTATGTCCGCGGCGAAATCGGAGAAGTATGGGCAATTGCCTGGGTATTTGCTTCACTTTTCGTGATAGAGGAAGATTGGCCCCTACCATTTACTATAACCATTAGTCTTCTTATTTTAAGCCACAATATATTAGCAATGCTATTTTTTCCATTTCTTATCGTGTACGTATTATGGCGACGGAATTGGAAGTGGCTGATTGCTTTCATCGGCGGTATGGGGCTTGCGGGTTGGTTTTGGCTGCCGGCGCTCGCGGAATCGAAATATATGGTTGGATTAAACACTGTTAATTTCCGTGATCATTTTGCAAGTGTAGTACAACTCCTCATTCCTTCGTGGGGCACCGACTTCTCCGGAACTGGCGTATCCGCTAACGCTATGTCCCTCCAGATAGGCATTGGTCCAATGTTTTGGATAGTAATAGCGTTCATCACTGCAATATTCATTTCAATCAAAAAAAAGTTAAAACTCGAATTGTTTGGGATTCTGGCAGTTATGGCGTTGGCCATCGGTATGACGCTCCCAGTCTCTACACCGGTCTGGAACGCTTTACCGATTCTCCAATATACCCAATATCCATGGAGATTCTTAGCGTATCTCATACCGATGAGCGCCTTTGTTATTGCCTGTGTCAGTTCGGTTATAAAACAGCGCTGGATTACCGTAATTTTTGTCGTCTTATCCATTGTCAGCTCGTTTTCGTATACACGGGGGGCAATATATGCACCGCGCAATGATCAATATTATTTATCCCGCCAAAACTTCACAAACGGAACGTCGTCAATGGGAAATAGTCTGTCTACTATTTGGACATCCTGGAAGCAGATACGACCGAGTTCAATGCTTACGGATACGGATGGCCGTTCGGTGCCCTACGAAACGGTAAACGATAAATATCTTAACAAACTCTATAACGTTACAACTTCTTTTCCGGAATCATTACGGATTAACCTCTTGTATTTTCCCGGCTGGGAAGTTAAAGTCGATGGAAAATCAGTTCCTATTCATTATATCTCGGCGGGTACATTAGATTTCTATGTTGATGCGGGAGTCCACAGTATTCAGGCGGATATGACTGAAACACCCATGAGAAAATTCGCGGACGGAATTTCAGTTATTTCATTGGTAAGCATAGTAGGATGGGGTATACTTCAATATATAAGAAAGAGAACACTATGAATATTGCGATAAATATCACTAGTCTCGAATCTGGACACGGGGGAAGAGGAGTTGGCGTATACACTAAATTGCTCATTGAGGCGTTGCAGAAGTATGAAAGGAATAATTCGTATAGTTTTTTTACTCGAGGACAAAAAGTATCCGAAAATGCGGATATAGTCCACTATCCTTATTTTGATCCATTTTTTTTAACGTTACCTCTCATACATTCCAAACCGACAGTTGTGACAGTACACGATGTTATTCCGCTTGTTTTTCCGGATAAGTTTCCGTCCGGAATAAGGGGAAATATTAAATGGTCTATTCAAAAGCAGGCCCTGAAAAACACGAATCGTGTTATTACGGATTCAAAGACGTCAAAACGAGATATTTGCCGAATTGTAGGCTTAAATCCGAAAGATGTTGATGCAGTTTATCTGGCACCTTCACCGTCATTTCATACGACTACCGATGTTCAGCTATTTAGATTCGTACAGCAAAAATACCACCTACCCAAACAATTTATCGTCTACGTAGGGGATGTTAATTGGAATAAGAATATCATAGGATTATTGGAAGCATTTTCCCGGATACATGAAACTCCTGAGTTTCATTCCGTACCGCTTGTTCTTATCGGAAAATCGTTTCTTAACGAATCGTTACGAGAGACTCGTGAAATAAATTCAGTTATTGAACAATTGCATTTTAGGGATTCTCTGATAAGACCCGGCTATGTACCCGATGAAGATCTGACCGTGATATACAGTTTAGCGCGTTGCTTGATTCAACCGTCCCATTATGAAGGGTTCGGGTTGCCGATTCTTGAGGCGATGATGTGTTCATGTCCTGTTGTCGCGGCCTCAAACTCAAGTTTACGCGAAATAGCGGGTCCGTCGATAGCTGTTGACGATATGAATACGGAAGATATTGCGCGCGGCATCGGTTTTGCGCTCTCATTGCCTGAAAACAAGCGGAAACGGACTATCCTGGACGGGTTGGAATGGGCGAAGTCATTCTCATGGAAAAAAACAGTTCATGAGACCGTTGCAGCGTATGAAAAAGTGGTTACTGGATCATAAATTTGTTCTTATCACGTTTTTAGTTTGGCGCCTCGTTCTTTTTGTAGTTTCATTAGGGGCTTCCTTTATCGTACCAATTAGGATTGGTTATTTGGGCTTAACCCCCTGGTCAAATATGGACGGCATCCACTATATTCAGATAGCTCAAGGAGAGCATTTTTTGTATAGTGAAGCATTTTTCCCACTCTATCCGTTTGCTATCCGATATCTTCACAATTTTGTTCGTCTTTCTTATGAAAATGCCGGAATAGCGATTTCAATAATCAGTTTTTTCGTCGGAGCGGCTTTATTATACGATTTGCTAAAGGAGCAGTCAGAGAATATTGCGAAATGGGCTATTCTTTTCTTATTCACTTTTCCGACAGCATTCTTTTTTACCTCCGTTTATACAGAGGGCCTTTTTTTCCTTCTTGCTATCTCGACCGTGGTATTAGCAAAAAAGAAGAATTTTTTACTTGCCGGTTTCTTCGGGGGACTTGCCGGTGCAGCCCGACTTGTCGGGGTGTTTCTTCTTATCCCGGTCCTATGGGAGTATATTCAGATGAAGCAAAGAAAGATCAAAGTTTCCGATATCGTGGGATTTTTATGTGTCCCGCTCGGTCTTGTCTTATATATGGCCTATTTATATCATACAACCGGTGATCCTCTGCGGTTTTTTCATGTTCAATCCGAATTCGGTGCCAATAGAAGCGGCAATGAAATCATTCTGTTGCCGCAGGTAATCTGGCGCTACTTTAAGATTATATTCAGTGCCGTAGGGCAACCGACATTAGAATCGTATAGTATTTCTATCGCAGAATTCGTCTTTACAATGACGGCTTATATTCTTCTTTATTATGGATGGCGTATTCGCGAAGAGCTATCATATATTGTTTACGCTTTTGTTGTGCTTACGCTTCCGACATTAACTGGGACATTTTCCTCCATACCACGTTATATTCTCGTGATATTTCCGCTTTTTATTATTTTAGGCAAAATCCCTCACAAATCAATTAAAATTACGCTTATCATCATTTTTTCACTTCTCCAAATTGCAGGAACGATGCTATACTTGCGGGGATGGTTCGTCGCATGAAGAAATTATCCATTATTATTCCGGTTTATAATGAAGTTTCATTTGTCGATACACTTCTCACTAGCGTGTATGATCAAAAGCTTCCAGGTTGGAAAAAAGAGGTCATCATTGTAGATGACGGCTCGGTTGATGGAACAAGCGAGAGGCTTAAAGCCTGGGAACGTCGCGTTATCGTATTATATAAGCCTAAAAACGGCGGGAAAGGGACGGCGCTCACGGCCGGATTTAAACGGGCTACGGGAGATATTATTCTTATACAGGACTCAGATTTGGAGTACAGCCCTGCGGATTATCAGGCACTTTTAACTCCGTTTGAAAATGATCGGGTTGAAGTGGTATACGGCTCCCGCTTCCTCGGAGCGCATTTATCGACAATGTTTGTGTATGAGTTAGGTAATAAATTCGTCACGTTCATAACGAATATTCTTTATAATACCAATATTACGGATATGGAGACGGGCTATAAGGTTTTCAGGCGTAATGTTCTTAATCGAATCGTTATCACTGCGCATCGTTTTGATTTTGAACCCGAGTTTACGGCAAAAGCGCTCAAAGCAGGGTGCCAGATTTACGAGGTTCCGATATCTTATTACGGTCGCATGTTCTCCGAGGGGAAAAAGCTTACGTGGAGAGATGGTATTATGGCAGTTATAACGTTATTGCGGTATCGCTTTTTCCAGTAATATGAAACGAATTGTTACACGCGTCTCGCGATATGCTTCACATCCTATGGTCAAAAACAGTGCTATCGTTTTTGGCGGCACGATGTTCGCAAATTTCCTAGCGTATCTTTACCATCTCATCGTCGGCAGGATGCTTGGGCCTGCAAGATACGGCGAGCTCGCGGCACTCATTTCCATCTATTACATTTTGAACGCGCCTTCGACGATTTTGCAGAACATTATGGTAAAGTTTTTCTCTCAATTAAAGGCAAAGAACGAGTTAGGTGAAGCAAAGCAGTTATTTATATCGATCTCCAAAGGTATTGTGGTATTCGGCATTATCGCTTTTATCCTATTGGTGCCGTTTACAAAATTTTTTGCTTCGTATCTTAATATCAGGCAACCAGTCTACCTTATATGGTTGTATCTCATGTTTGCGACCTATCTTTTTTCGATCATTGCAATAAGCATGCTGCAGGGATTTCAGAAATTTATTGCCATTGCCGCCCTTCAGAACATCGGAGGAGCTTTACGCTTGATCGTTGGGGTTATTGGCGCCACAATCAGCGTCGGATGGACGTTATTTTTAGGAATTATCGCCAATGTATTCGGATACCTATTAACCCTCATCCCGCTTCGGTCAATATTATCGAATAAACCGAAAAAGATCAGTATGTCCGCGAAATCGGCAATTGTGTATAGCGTACCGACATTTATTGCAATATTCTGCATGACTGCGCTTTATAGTCAGGATGTCGTGCTGGTCAAGCATTTTTTCCCTCCGGAGTTAGCAGGAATATATTCATCCCTGTCTGTCTTAGGAAAAATTATTTTTTTTGCTTCTTCTTCGGTTGGTCTCGTATCATTCCCCTTATTGGCGGAACGCAAAGAACTTGGTAAAGAATTTACGAGTATCGTTTTTTTGTCTCTGGTCGGCGTTGGAATCATGTCATTCGGTTTAACGCTCGGTTATTATCTTTTCCCTTCGTTGGTCGTTAATTTGCTATTTGGTAAGGCGTTTTTATCGGCGAGCGTCTATTTAGGATCGTTCGGATTATTTATATCGTTTTACACACTTGCAAATCTCTTTGTGACAATGTATCTCGCGCTAGGGGAAACACTGGTATGGATATTTGCAGTATTGGCAGCGGCAGCTCAAACTCTCACGATGAATATTTTTCACTCTAGTCTTCATACGATTATCTGGAATAATACGCTCATTGTCGGGATTCTATTTTTAGTACTTTTGATATACTACCCCTATGTCAGACGAAAAAGTTAAGTTATTTTCCGTCATCATGCCCGCGTACCGTCAGGAGCATACTGTCGCCCGTGATATCCGGTCGATCTATGAGGTACTTGAAACAATGAATGTCCCATTTGAACTTATTATTGTTATTGATGGTGAGGTTGACGGAAGTCTGAAGGCTGCCCAATCCGTAAAAAAGAAAGGCATAATCGTAGTTGGTTACGCTGTTAATAAGGGTAAGGGATACGCGGTTCGATATGGTATGGCCCAGTCAAGCGGTGATGTCGTGGGATTTATTGATGCGGGGGGTGATTTGAAGCCCGAATCGTTGCCACTTATGCTGGATACGCTTGTCTGGAATAATGCAGACATCGTGATTGGAAGTAAGCGTCACCCGTTATCGAAAACTTCATACCCGATTGCACGACGTATTTTTTCCTGGGGGTATCAAATGCTTATTCGTATACTATTCAATGTAAACGTCCGGGATACGCAGGTTGGAATGAAATTATATCGGCGTCGAGTGCTGTCCGATGTGCTGCCTCGGTTATTAGTGAAACAGTTTGCCTTTGATATAGAAATATTGGCTGTCGCCCATAGGCTTGGGTATACAAAGATTCTTGAAGCACCTATTGAGCTTGATTTCGAAGGAGTTAAAAGTAGCATAAAATCAGGAAATTTTTGGCGCGTTATTTTTAATATGATTAAAGATACACTCGCAGTTTTTTACCGGTTACACATACTTCATTATTATGATGACGCGAGCAAGCGAAAATGGCGTTTTGATCCCGATTTAAACTTCAGAATTAATATTGGGTAATGTAAGATGAGAATTTTACTTTTTAATTGGCGTGACACAAAACATCCCAAAGCTGGCGGCGCTGAGATAGTGACGCTTGAACATGCCAAGGGTTGGGTGCATGCGGGACACAGCGTCACCTGGTTTACGGCAAGCTATGCTGGGGCCCGCTCTGAGGAGATTATTGATGGTGTAAAGATTGTTCGGGCTGCCGGGTCTCTGCGCGTATATTTGGCTGCGCCGTTTTATTATCTGGCACACAAAGATGAATTCGATATTATCGTTGATGAGATTCACGGCATCCCTTTTTTTACCCCTTTATATGTCAGAAAACCGATTGTTACGTTTATTCATGAAGTAGCCGATGAAATTTGGGATTACATGGTGGGTTTTCCATTTAATATGATTGGAAAACTTTTGGAGCGGGCATATTTATATATATACCGGCGGGTTCCGTTTTGGACCGATGCACCATCATCCGTTGATGATCTGGTATCATTTGGTATTCCAAGGAGCCATTGTACGGCCATACCCTGTCCGATAACAAACAGTATTGCCGCAACAATGCCAAAGAAAGATAAGCGGTTTACCTGCATATTCGTGAGCCGTGTTGTCAAGATGAAGGGGATAGAGGAGGTTATTAAAGCATTTTCTTTCATTGCAAAAGAGAACGAGGGTGCACAGCTTTGGATTGTAGGCGGCGGAGATGAAGAATATCTGACAAAACTCAAGGATATGCTTACTGAATACCATATAGATTCGCGGGTAAAGTTCATAGGTAAGGTTTCGGAGAAAGAAAAACTTGACTTCATGGGACGTGCGCATCTTTTACTTCATGGTTCCGTCAAAGAGGGGTGGGGATTGGTTGTGCTTGAGGCGGCCAGCCAATGGACTCCGTCGATTGTCTATAATATCTCAGGGTTAGTGGACGTTGTTAAAAACGGCAAAACCGGCATTGTATTGTCATACAATTCCCCTCTCGAGATGGCACGTGAAGCCTTGGTATTGGAAAAAGATTCAAAGAGATATGAACGCATGCAAAAAGAATGTGTCTCATGGGTGAGAAGTCTGACGTGGCAATCGGCAATAGGGGAGAGTTTGCGATTATTAAAAACTACTTATGATTCGAAAACTGATTGAGAAACATAGTAAGATTATTCTTATCTGTATTATCCTTTTAGGATTTATGCTGCGGTCGTATAACTATACCGTATGGCCGCGGGATGGCGCGACATTTGATGAGTATGCATGGACGTTTCTGGGAGTCAGTCTTTGGGAGAAGGGTATTCCGACTTCCTGGTCACCGCACGATGAATACACGCATAAAGTCCAGTACTACAATCCGCAAGGAGCCCATTTTACGTTAGTGACACCGTATTTAGAGCATCCTCCGCTTTTTGGGCTTGTGGCTGGTGGATTTGCCATGCTTAATGGGGTGCGGTCGTTTAATGACGTGACGATTGCCAAGATGAGGCCTCTTGCACTGGTTTTGGGAGTGTTAGCCATTCTGGGGGTCTATCTTCTTACATCATCGATGTACGGCAATCCGATTGGATTATTAGCAAGCTTCCTTTATGCTATAGTGCCCACGGTTGTTATCGGTTCGCGGATCGTGCAGAACGAAAATTTTTTCATCCCGTTTTTTCTGTTAGCTCTGTATTTTACCGACCGATACCTTAAGCGTCCCACAGGTACGCTATTAACAGCAATTTCTCTCATTTGCGGTTTGCTGCCCTTGGCTAAAGTCCCCTGGATGGCGGCTCCCCTTGCTGTTATCGGAATATTTCTATTTTCTAAAAAGTGGAAAGAAGCGATTACTGTCGGCGTTGTTACCGTGTTGTGTTTCTCATCATTTATTATCTATGGCTTAGTATTGGATAAGACGCTATTTCTGAATCTTTGGAAATTGCAGCTAGCACGCTATGATTTAACCTTTGACAGTTTGTTTATTATGTTTCGCGACCCGATTGTCGTTGATCGCGCACTGGTCGACGGATGGATATATTTCGGTTGGGTAGCAATTACACTTCTGATGATAAAAGACATAAAGAAGAATGTCGCCGTAGTTATGGGATTTTTGGCATATGGCGCACTGTATATTTTTGCCATTCCAAGCGAGCCGCTTCACGGATGGTATCGGTATCCGTTCTATCCATTCCTCATTATTGCGACAGCGGTATTTTTAGTTGATTATTTCAACAAAGATTATTTTGTATCAGCATTATTTTATCTTGTGACCGGGCTTTCAATGTTTGCGGAAAGTTGGGGGAGAGTCTTGGGTTTTTCGTATCCGGTATTTAGAACCTATCTTGTCACCGTTGGTTTGGGGGCATTATCTGGGGTGTTCCCGTCGATAAAATATAGCCGAATATTGAAGCTCCTTAATATCCTTGTATTGTTTGTTATACTATTACTTTCTGTTTGGACGATTATTGTATATACAGAGCAATAATATTATGAATACGGCAGTATCGGTTATTATTACGACCCGGAATGAGGAAAAAAATATTGAAGCATGTCTCAATAGTATTAAGCGGCAATCTTATAATGATATCGAAATAATTGTCATTGACAATAATTCGACCGATGCAACGAAGAGTATAGCGAAACGGTATACTGCTAAGTTCTTCGATAAAGGGCCCGAGCGGTCAGCGCAGCGCAATTTCGGAGCCGGTAAAGCAACGGGTACATATCTTCTGTTTCTTGATGCTGACATGGAATTAACTCCCCGGGTTATTAAAGAATGCGTTATGATTTCTGAGGAAAAAAGGAAACTCGCTGTGGTGATACCAGAAGAATCATTCGGAGTCGGGTTCTGGGCTACGTGTAAGGCTCTGGAGCGTAGTTTCTATCTGAAGGTCGATTATATTGAGGCTGCCCGTTTTTTCCGTAAAGATATATTTGAGGCGTTGGAAGGCTATGATGAGTCAATCACGGGTCCTGAAGATTATGATCTCCCGCAGCGAGTTAAAGAGCTGCATGGAGATCAATCAATAGGAAGAGTATCCGCACATATCCGTCATAATGAAGGCAAGCTATCACTCATTGGCACCATGCGGAAAAAATATTATTATGGTAAGAAGATGGATCGTTATAAAGCCAAAAAAGAAAATTCGCAATATCTTATCAAACAGGCCAGTATACTCAATCGTTACATCATATTTTTTTCTAATCCATTAAAATTATTCCGAGACCCCGTGGTGGGGCTCGGCATGCTCTTCATGAAGACGTCAGAGATGGTCGCCATAGCGTGTGGCTATGTGTCTGCTATACTCGTATAACATAAAATACCGGTATGAGGAAACAGAAGCTCATTTCTATCATTATCGTCAATTGGAACGGTCTTAATTGGCTCAAAGGTTGTTTCCCGACGCTTGCCAGGCAGACATATAAAAACACACAATGGATTCTCGTTGACAATGCGTCGACTGACAGGTCCGTTGCGTGGACCAAAGCGCATTACCCGAAAACAAAAATCATCGTTAATGAAAAGAACCTCGGGTTTTCCCATGCAAATAACATCGGATATAAACAAGCAAAGGGTGACTATATTTTGTTTCTTAATAACGATACGGAAACAACCCCGACATTTCTTGAGGAGTTCGTCAACGTACTTGAAAGCGATCCTTCGATTGGCGGCGCTCAGGGCAAGCTGCTCCTTATGGATGACCACACACGTCTTGATTCGGTGGGGGCATTCTTAACACCGACCGGTTTTCTCTATCACTACGGATTCCGTCAAAAAGATAGTCCGAAATACAATAAACAAATAGATCTGTATACCGCCAAGGGCGCCTGTATGATATTTAAGAAGGACGTGTTACAGAAGATTGAAGTTGACGGGTGGATTCTTGATCCCGATTATTTTGCTTATTTTGAAGAAACCGATATGTGCCACCGCGTTTGGCTCTCTGGGCACCGAATTGTCTATGCATATAAATCGGTTGTCTATCATAAAATGGGGGCAACGAGTAGCGGCATGAACAATGCTTTTGTTCAGTATCATTCATTTAAAAACAGAATTAATTCATATTGCAAAAATGTCGGTTTATATCATTTGATGCTCATATTACCGGTGCATTTATTTTTTTGTGTAGGTGTGACTTTTGCATTGTTAGTGACCAGCCGATATAAAACATCATGGAGTATAGTGAAAGCTATTTTATGGAATATCAGGAATATGAGCAGTACGTTACGGAAAAGAAAATATATACAGACGACAATTCGCAGTGTGAATGATCGCGTGTTTTGGCATATAATATGGCGTAATATCGGCTTAGCGATATTTTTGAGGGAATTTATTACATATATTTAACATGAAACAAACATATTCGCTCGATGGAAAAGTGGTATTTGTTACCGGTGGAACCGGATCCTGGGGTCATGAACTTGTCAGGCAAATCATTGACCGTTACCCAAAAGTGAAAGAGGTACGGATATACTCAAGAGGGGAACATAAACAGGTGGAGATGAAGGAAGAGTTTCAAAATAGTCCAAAAATCAAATTTATCATCGGTGATGTCCGCGATAAAAATATCCTCCGGTTATCTATGTTAGGGTCTCACGTGCTCTTTCACCTTGCTGCTCTCAAACATGTCCCGGTATGTGAAAACAACCCATGGGAAGCCGTTTTAACCAATATCTATGGTGCGCAAAACGTCATTGAAACTGCAATAGAGAATAAAATTGAAAAAGTGATTGACGTATCTACGGATAAAGCCGTCGAACCTCTCAATATTTACGGGATAACGAAAGCGTGTGGTGAAAAACTCATGATTAATGCAAACGTTAATTATTCACATATAAATAGTCATAAAACAAAATTTATTTGTATACGGGGTGGTAATGTTTTGGGGACAAACGGAAGTGTTATTCCGCTATTTAAAAAACAACTTCAACTGCACAATGAAATCACTATTACGGATCCAACGATGACCAGATTTCTTATGAATACGAAAGAAGCGATAGGATTGATTTTTACTTCGATAGAGCAATCAGTCGGCGGAGAAACGTTTGTTATGAACATGCCGGCGGCAACCATAGAGACGATCGCTTCCGTGATGATCAAACTGTTCGGCAATAAAGGCAGCCGGATAAAAGTTATTGGCGGTCGTCCGGGAGAAAAGAAACACGAAGTTTTAATTTCCAAAAATGAGTCGGATAGTGCCTACGTTTTTTCAGAAAAATGTTATGTTCTTCTTCCGCAATTAAACAAAAAAGAATTGTTGCGTTTTTATGGGAAAAACAAAAAATTTGTTGGAGATGAATTTTCATCAAAAACCACGACACGACTTAATAATTACGACTTTGAAAAGTTATTGAAAAAAGAATCATGGCTTTTTCAGTGATCATCTATGAATGCAATAGTTGGAGTGGCTGGGTCGAAAGGATTTATAGGTTCTCATCTTTGTCGTTTGCTTGACGATCGGAATATCGCCTACGTTTCGTTTACCGGGAATGCGTTACGTGAAAAAGACGTAACATCATTCTTTAAAGTACAAAAGCCCAGTGTATTAATCTTCCTTATCGGCAAATTTACGAATGATAGAAAAGAAGCTTTTTCCGTTAATGTACAAACCCTTCAGACAATGCTTGCAATAGGCACGCAATATTCGTTAAACAAAGTTATCTTTTCATCATCAGGTGCAGTTTATGGTAACCGTACAAACAGATTGTCTAAAGAAGATGATGTATTACGGCCAATAAGCGCGTACGGATTGTCTAAGAAAATTGCAGAATCGGTCGTGGAGTATTACCGAGGCACATGTAATATTCAGTCGATCATCTTACGTTTTCCAAACATATACGGGAAAGACTCAAATAAGGGAGTTTTTTATGAGTTTAAACAGCAAACGGAATCCGGAACCATTACGGTTAACGGCTCGGGTAAACAAAAAAGAGATTTTTTGGAAGTACATGATGCATGTGAAGCGATAATCCGGTGTATTACATATGATAAAAGCAACATTTTTAATATCGCTTCCGCGAAATCGTATTCGATTCTCGAATTAGCAAAAGCTTTTAAATCACATCGAACCTCATCCCTCGTATTCAATACGGCTATAGGTTCAGAAGATAATTTGCTCCTTAATACGTCAGAGATGAGGAAGAATTTGGGTATTTCCTTCAAAGACCGCATTCCTCAAGTATTAGATGAGCTCTATACCTAATATGAGTATATTTTCCGCGCTACTCCTGACGCCGTTTTATCCGCATTGGCTGCATGACCTGAAAATGAGGCAAGCGAACGATCATATATTGAAGGGAATACACGGTGTTGTTCTTGAAGTCGGCGCCGGAAACGGGAAACGAAAACTTGAAGCGATCGCTAAATATAAGAAAATTGTTAAATATATAGCCACTGATCACACGACGTGGGACGGTGAATTTGGTAAGCTGGATACGTTCCTGACCCGTTTTCCCTACTTAGGAATCTTGATTGACCGGCAAAAAAGAATTACTTTGGATAAAACATGTGACGCGTTGCAGCTTCCGTTTAAATCAAGCACGTTCGATTATCATATAAGCTATGAGGTGCTTGAACATGTAGCCGACCCCGTTCAATATTTTTCAGAAGCTAAGAGAGTTTTAAAAAATGGTGGTAAAGCAGTGATATCCGTACCCTATCTTTATCGAATGCACGGAGGTGAACCGGATCATACAATGGATTACTTTAGGTATTCTTTTGGTTTTTTTTATCATATAAAAAAGACTCTGCGATTTAATAAAATTGACATATATGTGAATACCGGGGGGACTACCGTTGCTTCGATCATTAATCAATGGCTCATCCGTAGAATTGTCGAAGCAAATATTGTCGTAAAGCCCCTTTATACAGTTTCTTCACTGATTATTTTTCCCGTGACGAATCTTATCGGTTACGTTATCGATATTTACCCAGATGAGCGTTTCGCCACTCGGTTTCATATCTCACTGACAAAATAATATGTTAGTCATTGCAAGCCATATCCAATATTCTTCCGATGGTAAGCCCGGTCACGGTACGGGAGAGATTCTGGCTTCGTTTATGGAACAGCATAAGCGGCTGTTTATGTTTATAAAACATCCGCTCTATTTCGGATCCCGTTCAAGAATTGAATATTTTGACGGCAAATCACAACATGTAAAAATCCTCGGATTTAGCAGATTGCCATTAGTAATTCGGGTATTTCAGGACTTTATTATTACCTATCGTTCTCTAAGAAATACACGAACTATACCGGACTATTTTATTGGAGTCGATCCGCTTAACGCATTATACGGAATACTGCTGCGACGGTTAGGGTTAACGAAAATAGTTATTTTTTATACTGCTGACTACGCCCTGCAGAGATTTCAGAATCCTATAACAAATTCCATTTATCATGCAATCGATCGAACCTGCCTTCGATATTGCGATGAGGTATGGAATGTGTCCTCTCGTATGGTGAAACTAAGAAAAAGTCAGGGAGTAAGTGAGAACCGAAATTATTTTGTTCCCAATATACCTCTCATGAGACTACACAATCTCAATACACGAAAGGATAATAATTCTGTTATATTGGTTTCTACTTTATCGAAGGAAAATATTGATTTTGACGCAACAATCCGGGCGATGTCATTTGTAACTAAGAAGAATAGTAAAATGAATCTGGCGATCATCGGATCCGGAAAGGACGAAAATGAATTACGCGCTGATGTTAAAGCATTGGGGTTGGATAAGTACGTCCACTTTGCTGGTGCGATGCTCCATAAGGACGTCATGAAGGTGATATCCAGAAGCCTTGTCGGACTGTCGATTTATAAAGGCGCATCGCCATGGACATGGTGGGGTGATTCAATGAAAACAAGGGAGTATCTTGCCTGCGGAATACCTGTTATTATGACGAATGCGTGTTCGACTGCAGACGATATTCGTCAAAAAAATGTCGGGTTTATCGTTAAACCGGATCCTAATGACATTGCGAAGAAGATATTACTATTGAATAAAAATATGAAAGTTTTGAAGGTAATGCGAAAGAACGCGAAAACATTTTCCGATTATTCATACATTTATAGAATGTTAGAGTCGAAATTTTTATGATGAAATCATTTAAGTGGATAATTATAATACTACTTTTGATATTTCTTTCTGGGTTTATTTATAGCAGGCTTTTCCATTTATTTTATCAACAGGACGAATGGGTTGGGGTTGGAGATGTTATTGCATACGGAAGCACAAGGTTTCTCGGCAAGTTTTCTATCATAAGTATTCTAGCCGGATCTGGGAGGATACTCGGATCGATCTTTAATTTCATATTTTATCGGTATTTTACGTATCAGGGTTTTCCTTTCGCCTTATTTTCCATCGTTGTTAATTTTTTCAATGCGTTGTTGCTCTATTTCGTAGTCCAAAAACTAAGTAAAAATACTATGTTGTCATATCTCGCATCAATTATATTTATATGCCTGTATACACCGATTCAGGCAGTCACGTGGTTTGCTGCCAATACTACGACGCTGCCCTCGGCAACGTTTGTTTTCGTATCGATTCTTCTTCTGCTGCAGTTTATGGAATCGAATAAGCGGCATTATTTAATTCTGTCCCAGGTTTCTGCGGTTGTAGCCTACCTATTTAAAGAGAGTGGAGTGATTGTGTTTGTCATACTTCCCTTACTCTTTATTAATTTATCTAAAAATAAGGTGACCATCATGAAAATCTTTAAAATATTTTGGCCCATTGGGGTCTATTTAGTGTTCTGTTTATCTGTGGTTCTAGTTAACTATCTACGGATACCGGCCAACTCTGCAGCTTTCGAGGCAAATACTCCGTTCATGAAGGAAAAGATACTGTTCAACGCGTTATTTTATCCTGTTGTATCAATTTCCCAAATATTCATTCCGGATGTCTACCTCTACAAATTTGCAACATTGTTCCAGTCAGCGATGTATCCATTTATTAATGGGAATTTTATGGCTTCATCGATCAGGGATAATATGACCGCTGATGTACTTTCCTTGTATTTTTCTCTTATCGTTATAGTTGTGTCTGTGGTCGTTGCGTACATGGTTAAGAGGGTTGGTAAAATTATTTTGTACGCATTGATATTCATTGGTCTTAGTTTCTTACCCTATATTATTCTTCGCAGAGGTGGCGCGTATCTGGATTCTCGATATTTTTATCTTGGCAGCGCGGGAGGGGCATTGTTGCTTAGCGCGGTACTTACCGGCATTGCAGATAGGCTGAAGAAATATTCTAAGATTTATCGATATGCTCTTTTTTCAATGGGAATTATTTTGTGTTTCTATATATTTGTTAACGTTCGTCTCATACGGCGCAACGTTGCTCAACTGGCGAGCGTTTCGGCGGAAAGAGTACAATTGCTTAAGCAATTTACCTACCTGTATCCGACGCTTCCCAATAAGCCGATCGTGTATATCACAGGCGATAGCAATGGATATTACGGATTGACGAATGTGAAAGTCCCTCTCGAACAAGGACCGGGGTATACGTTGATGATCTGGTATTACCCGACGGGGGTTGTTCCAAGAGAGTTTTTTCAGAACGACTTTTTGTGGGAAATACGGGA
>Ga0182021_10000784_pt1 | contig 35453 bp, 29 predicted proteins | sample 612E3MmetaG_FD_120493 | JGI IMG/M metagenome (GOLD analysis project Ga0182021, IMG submission 120493) | Permafrost microbial communities from Stordalen Mire, Sweden - 612E3M metaG (Illumina Assembly) | ecosystem: Environmental > Terrestrial > Soil > Wetlands > Permafrost | place: Sweden...
AGGATCATTGATCAGGCGGTCATAGGCGATGACCGGCACGCCGGCTGCGAGGGCCTTCTTGACGGCCGGCTCGATGGCCACTCCGTCCTGGGCAAGGATGATCACGACGTTGGCGCCCTGGTTGATGAGCGCGTCGACGTTCGAGAGCTGAGTGTCGGCCGAGGACTTGGCGTCGTTCGAGATGTACTTGGCGCCGCCCTTGGTGAGGGCCTTCTGGATCGCCGGCTCATCCCACTTCGCCCAGCGCTCTTCCGCGTAGTTGTTCCAGGAAACGCCGACGGTGCAAGGCTTGGCTGTGGCCACCGGGGTGACCACCGGGGTGACTACCGGGGTGGGCGCCGCGGTAACCGTTGTGGTGGCCACCGGGCTCGGGGTGGCCGAGCTGGAACAGGCCGAGGCCACGAGTGCGGCAATCGAGACGAGAGCAACAGCTCTGCTATTGATCCTCATTGGTTCCTTCCTCCTCCATTGCAAATCACCGGGGATTGTCTCCGGATAGGTTTGCGGTCTCCGATCTTGGGCTTCATTCCTCCTATCCATTTCCGGCCCCGACAGGGGTGCATACCTATGTAGCATACGCATGCCCCTCTGGCGGTCAAGAGTCGCTCGGGACTTGAATGGCGTAGGGCGCGCCGCCTAGTCTTTTCGTGGATCCTGAGCGACCTGGCATGTGTTGTTCGATTCAACGGGTCCGGCGGATCACCGAGAGCCACGAGGAAGAGGTCGCGGCCGGTCCGGCCACGCCGCTCCGGCCATCGGAGGAGCAGCACGGGCACGTTCCCGCCGCTGGGTTGCGCGGCTGAAAACGGATAGGTTGCCTACAGGAGGTTCGGAGTCATGATCCATTTCAAGGGCGGCGCGAGCGCCGATAGCGCCCTGACGCCCACCCCCGCCGACAAATTTAGCTTCGGGCTCTGGACCGTGGGCAACTCCGGCCGCGATCCGTTCGGCGACAACACCCGTGCGCGCCTCGACCCCAACGATTCGGTCCGCAAGCTCGCCGAGCTCGGCGCCTTCGGCATCTCCATGCACGACGACGATCTCGTCCCGTTCGGCTCCTCCCTTCACGAGCGGGACGAGATCGTCGGCCGTTTCAAGGGGACCCTCGATGAGACCGGGTTGGTCGTGTCCATGGCGACGACCAACCTGTTCGGCCACCCCGTCTTCAAAGACGGCGCCTTTACCAGCAACGACCGGGCCGTGCGCCGCTATGCGATCGCCAAGACGATGCGTGCTATCGACATTGGGGCTGAGCTGGGCGCGCCGACGTACGTCTTCTGGGGTGGCCGCGAAGGCGTCGAGGCCATGGCCGCAAAGCGACCCGCCGACGCGCTGGATCGATACCGCGAGGCGATCGACTTCCTGTGCGGTTACGTCCTCGACCGCAAGTACCCCATGCGGTTCGCGATCGAACCCAAGCCGAACGAACCGCGGGGCGACACGTTCCTGCCCACGGTCGGCCACGCCCTGGCCTTCATCGGCGCGCTCGAGCATCCCGAGATGGTCGGCCTCAACCCTGAGACCGCTCACGAGACGATGTCGGGATTGAGCTTCTATCACGCCGTCGCCCAGACGCTCTGGCACGGCAAGCTCTTCCACATCGATCTCAACGGCCAGAAGATCGGCCGCTACGACCAGGACTTGCGCTTCGGCTCCGAAGGCCTCAAGGACGCCTTCTTCCTGGTCAAGCTGCTGGAGGAGTCCGGCTACGCGGGTCCGCGCCATTTCGACGCGCACGCTTATCGGAACGAAGACGCGGTGGGAGTCTGGGACTTCGCCGCCGGGTGCATGCGAACGTACTTGATCCTGCGCGCCAAGGCCCGCCAGTTCGCGGCCGACCCGGAAATCCAGGCAGCCCTGGCCGACTCGTCCGTCGCCGAGCTGGCCAAACCGACCGTGGGCGCGTACTCGACCGAGTCGGCCGCCGCTCTGCGCGACGCACCCGGCGATCCAAACGCCCTGGCCGTCCGTGGCTACGGCAACGAGCACCTCGACCAGCTGGTCATGGAACTGCTCATGGGCGCTCGCTAGACCGAGCGTTTCTAACTGTGGCGGAACCGCGCAGGTACGGTTGCGGGTTCCGGCCATGCCGGAAATGGTATGCTACATTCGATTGCACGCGCACGCCTGAGCAGATGGGTTAGCTTGTCCAGGAGAGGCGCGGTGACGGGAGGATGCACCGTCACAGTGTCGCCGCAATCAATGGCGACAATCGAGTGCTCCACAAAACGGAGCGAGTCGACACTATGGCAATAGAAAGGCCGAAACCCGGTTCCGCCGTGCCTCGCCGGAATTCCCCCATGCGAGCAGTCGAGTCGACCGATCCGGCCAGCCCGGACTCCGGCTCTCCACCGCCGCAGGCGGTCGGCCGGGTTTCGAGCGCAGCAGCGCATCCGCGCGTCCCGACGATGCAGGACATCGCCGACGCCAGCGGCGTCTCCCAGAGCACCGTCTCGCGGGTTCTCACAGGCGCCCCGAATGCGATCCCGATAAATCCGGCGACGAGAGATCGGATCCTCGAGATCGCGAAGCAGATGCGCTACCGCCCCAACCCGCTGGCCCGCGGCCTCCGGGGCGCCCGCACGATGCTCCTGGGCGTGATCGTGCGCGAGATCACGGATCCGTTCTTCGCGGGCGCGGTCGACGCTATCTCCACCGAGGCCAACCGACGTGGATACAACGTGGTTCTGGGCGATGCCCACGGCCGCACCGAGGAGGCCATCGCCCTGCGCACCGTCCTCGAGACGCGCCACTGCGACGCCATCCTCCTCCTCGGAGATACCAGCGATCAGCCGCGTCTCATGGAGGATCTGCGGGACACCAACTTCCCGGTCGTCGGTATGTGGCAGGGCACGGCCCCCACTCCCGGGAGTTCGATCATCGGCGTGGACAACAAGTTCGGTGTCGACGGTCTGATGGATCACCTGCTCCGGCTCGGCCACCGCAAGATAGCGTTCATCGGCGGTGTTTTCGTCGAAGGCCGCCTGATCGGCGATATCGGCGAGCGCCGTGTGGCATTCCTGGAGAGGGCCGCGGCTGAGGGCCTCGACACGCCCGCCGTGTTCGTGCGCGATGCTCGGAATACGCTCGGTGGCGGAGCGGGAGCCCTCCGGGCGCTGATGGATCTTCCGGAACGCCCCACGGCCATCATGGCCTCTACCGACGTCCTCGCAATCGGTGCGCTGCACACTGCTCGCAAGATGGGCCTCGACGTGCCCGGCGAGATCTCCATCGTCGGCTTCGACGACCTCCCGATGGCCGAGTACACGACACCGGCCTTGACCACTGTCCGCATGCCGATGGCGCAGATGGCCGCGGCGGGCGTCGAAGCGGCCGTGGACAAGAGCCAGGACCGTCAGGCGATCACGCTCCGAATTCTCAAGCCGACGATTGTCATCCGCGAGTCCTCCGGGCCAGCCCGTCCGACGGCTCCATCCGGAACCTGAGCCGTTCGGCCCTTTTGCGGGAACCGCACTGGAACCAGCATGGACCGGAGGAGTCGCCATGCGACCAACAATCCCGCCATCGGAATTCCCCCGGCAGAGAGCCTCGGCACACTCCCCCGGCGAACCGCTGATGGCCGCGAGCCCCGCCATTCTCGGCCTCGCCGAGGCAAACGACGAGGTCAGATGTGTGGCTTGCGCACATCGATGCCTGATCCGACCGGGCCGAGCGGGGATCTGCCGCGTCCGGGAGAACCGTGACGGCCGGCTGGTCACGACGGTCTTCGGGCAGGCGGTTGCCGCCAACGCGGACCCGATCGAAAAGAAGCCCCTTTTCCATTTCCACCCCGCGAGCGTCGCCTTCTCGATAGCCACGCGAGGCTGCAACTTCCACTGCCTGCACTGTCAGAACTGGGCGATATCCCAGGCGGAGCGAGATGGCCGGAGCGTGCGCACCTTCGACCTGCCGCCCGATGCGGTCGTGGCCGCGGCATTGGCCGCCGGCTCGCGCAGCGTCGCCTACACGTATACCGAACCCACCGTCTTCATCGAATACGTCGTCGCCACCGCCCGTCTGGCCCTCGATGCCGGCCTGGCCAACGTCCTCGTCACGAACGGCTACGAGACTCCAGAGGCGTTGGACGTGCTGGCGCCCTTGATCCAGGCCGCGAATGTGGACCTGAAATCGTTCGACGATCGCTTCTACCGGCGGATCCTGGGGGCGCGTCTGGCCCCGGTCCTGGCTACGCTCGTGGAGATGCGCCGGCAGGGCATATGGGTCGAAGTGACCACGCTCTTGATCCCAGGGCTCAACGACGATCCCGTCGAATTGGCTCGGCTGGCGGGCTGGATCGCCACCGAGCTCGGCCCGGAGACACCCTGGCACGTCAGCCGCTTCTTCCCCACCTACCGCCTGACCGATCTCGATCCGACACCGGCCGCCACGATCCGGCGGGCGGTCGAGGTCGGTCGCGCGGCCGGATTGCGCCACGTGTACTCGGGCAATCTCGCGGACGGGGACGAAGACACCCGCTGCGCCGAATGCGGCGAGACGCTGATCCGACGGCGCGGCTTCGCGGCTGAGCGAGCGGCGCTCGTCGATGGTCGGTGCGGGCGGTGCGGCCACTCTCTGGCCGGCGTCGGGCTGGCCGAGTGGGGCCCGTCGAGAGCGCAGTCGTGAGCCCGCTGGGGCATCGTCGGGCGCCGCGGCCGGGGGCGCCGCGGCCGGGGGAGCCGCGGACGCCGGATGGGCGACCGCGCCCACGCCCGACGGCCGTGGCGGGCACCTTCTACCCGGCCGAGCCCGGGCGTCTGGGCAAGCTGATCGACGCGCTCATGGCCGGCGCCGCTTCCTCGGCGCAGCCCGCCGAGCTTGACCCGGAGTCGGTCGTCGGCGGGCTGGTTCCTCATGCGGGCCTGATCTACTCGGGAGCGATCGCGGCTCTGACATGGAAACTCGTGGGCCAGATCGCGCCCACGACGATCGTTCTCGCCGGCACGGACCACCAGGCGCGGGCCGCCGGCGCAGGGGTCTGGACCGGCGGCCCGTGGCAGACGCCCATCGGCGACGTGCCGGTGGACCGAGATCTGGCCCTGCGCATCGCCGATTTGGGCCCGCCGTTCGCGCCCGACAACGAGGCCCACCTCTATGAACACTCGCTGGAGGTCCAGCTGCCGCTGCTGGTACGAACCTGTCCAGGCGCGAGGATCGTGCCGCTCGCCATCAGCCCGAGACTGAGGGCTCACGCCGATGCGGGCATACGGCTCGGCCGCCTGCTCGCCGAACTCCGTTCCGCCGGCAATCGCATCCTTCTCGTGGCCAGCTCCGACCTGGCCCACTACCCACCCGCCCGGATCTGCGAAGAAGTCGACGACAGCCTCCTCGGGCCACTCTTCGAATTGGACGGGGACGCGTTAGCGGAGCTCGAGACGGCCGTGCTCGGAGCCAACTTGCCCGGGGTGGTGTGCGGGCTGTGCGGCATCGATCCGGTCCGATTCACACTTGCGGCGGTGGCCGAGATGGGCGCCACGCGCGGTCTCCTGCTGGGCAAGGCCACCTCTGCGGACGCCGGCGGCGATCCCGGCCGGACGGTGGGCTATGCCGCGTGTGCCTTCGTCTGATCGTGGGCCGGCGGCCGGGGGCCGCGGGCCGGGGGCCGCGGGTCGGCAGATCGGCCTCGCGGTTACGGACTGGGTTGAGGCGACCGACGCCGATCGCCCTGCTACGCTGGCGCCATGAAGGTCGAATCCGACTACTGGGCGCGCTACTACGAGGTCACGGTCGAGCGGCCGGCGTGGGAGACGGTTCGCTTCGCCATCGCCCGGTTCCAGGCAGAGGACGAAGAGCTCGCCCTCCACGGGCTCAAGCGCCGCCCGCACCCGGACCGACTGGCCGTGGATCTCGGCTGCGGCGCCGGTCGCGACGCGCGCCAGCTGCTGCGAGCCCGCTGGCGCGTGATCGCCATCGACCGCGAACCGGCAGCCCTCCAGACGCTTGCCGCTGCCGCAGGACCCGCACTCGGCGCGCGACTCGAGACTCGCGTCGACGACCTGGCCACGGTCCAGCTCCCACCATGCGATCTCGTGAACGCGAGCCTGTGCCTGCCGTTCCTGGCACCCGAGGCCTACGCCGCGACGTGGCGCCGAATCGTGTCGGCTATCAGACCGGGCGGCCGCTTCTCCGCGATGCTCTTCGGCGATCACGACGAATCGGCTGCCGATCCGACCATGACCTGCTTGCCGCCCGAACGCGTCGAAGCGGACTTCGTCGGGTTCGAGATCGAGGACTGGCACGTCAAGGAGGAGGACTCCCAGACGGCTCTCGGCGAGCCACGTCATCTCCATCTCATCGAGGTCGTCGCCCGCAAGGTCGGGTAGATCGCAGCTTCTCGAGGGGCAAGCCTGCGCGTGGCGGTTGCGTGGGACGGGCGACCCGTGGCGATGGCCGGTTCCGACGCGCCCCGAAGCGCACCATTCTCGCGCTGACCGTATCATCTCGTTCCAATTGTCCGTTTCCGTCGGCGGCACAAGCCGAGCATCCCGTGGCCCGCCACGGAACGCATGGCTCCTCCGGCGGAGCTTCACGAGTTCTGCACAAACGAGCCCAACACTCGACGCTGGGCGGAAATCGTCGGAGCTGCCGACCATGAATGCACGGTCGAGAGTCAAGGAGAACCAATGACGGCGGAGAACGCTATGAGCGCCCCACCGCACGCGGCGATAGAGGTCAACGCTCGGGCCCGGTTCGAGATTTTGGGCGCCATCATGCTCGCTCTCTTCCTGGGCGCGCTCGACCAGACCATCGTCGGTCCGGTCCTGCCCAGAATCTCGACGGAGCTCAACGGTGCCGACCTCTACACCTGGGTCGTAACCGCCTACCTCGTGACGAGCACCGCCGCGATCCCGGTCTACGGCAAGCTGTCGGACTACTTTGGCCGGAAGCCGATGCTGCTGATCGGCATCGTGCTGTTCCTGATCGGATCGGTGCTGTCGGGCCTGAGCCAGACGATGTGGGAGCTGATCGCCTTCCGCGGCCTGCAGGGCCTCGGCGCCGGCGCCCTCTTCCCGATCTCACTCGCGGTCATCGGCGACCTGTTCACGCCGGCCGAGCGCGGCAAGTACCAGGGTCTCTTCGGCGGCGTCTTCGGTATCGCCTTCCTGGTCGGACCGTTCCTCGGCGGCGTCCTGACGGACAACATCTCGTGGCATTGGATCTTCTTCGTCAACGTGCCGGTCGGGCTCATCTCGCTCTACATGATCGGCCGTCTGCTGCCGATGGTCCACCCCAAGGACGCCCATCTGACGCTCGATATCCTGGGCGTCCTCACGTTCGTGGGCGCCGTTGTGCCGGTCTTGATCGCCCTGACGCTGGCCGAAACCACCAGCTGGGTCGATCCTTCGGTCCTGACGTGGTTCGCCGTCGGCCTGGTCTTCCTCGTCGCCTTCATCGTGGTCGAGGCTCGGGCCAAGGACCCCATGATCCCGCTCGACCTATTCCGCAATCGCACTTTCGCCGTCTCCACGGTCGCGACATTCTTCGCGGTCTTCGCCTTTTCGATCTTGATCATCTTCCTGCCGCTGTGGTTCCAGATCGTCAAGGGCGAAAGCACGACGGCATCGGGCTACCTGCTCTTCCCGTTCCTCATCGGGCTCATCTTCAGCTCGATCGCGGCCGGCCAGATCGTCAGCCGGTCCGGTCGCTACAAGGTCCTTCTCGCGATGAGCCTCATCTTCGTGGGTGTTGGAGTGTTCCTGTTCGGGAACCTGCGCGGCGACACCGGGTTCCCCGCTCTTGATGTGTGGATGTTGATCGCCGGCCTGGGCGTGGGCCCGACGATGGCGATCTTCACGCTGATCGTTCAGAACGATGTGCCTTTCGAGCGACTCGGGACGGCCACGAGCGACCTGACCCTGTTCCGCCAGATCGGCACGTCGGTCGGGCTGACGATGGCGTTCACGCTCTTCCGGGAGAACCTGACCTGGACTTCGATCCACGACTCGATCGTGGCCGCTCTTCCGGCGGGCGTGCCGGCTTCGAGCGTGCCCGTCGTGGCGCCGGCGGCGTTCGACCCCAACCAGCTCATTTCGGTCGGAGGCTCGGTGAGCGACGCGTTCGCAAAGTACCCGCCTGCGTTCGCGACGGGCTTCTATGACGCGTTCTCTCTCGCGATCGCCCATTCGGTCTGGCTGGGCGTTGTGGCTTCCGCCCTCTCGTTCGTCGCGGTCCTGGTCCTTAAGGAGAAGCCGCTCCGGGCGCACTTCCACGCCGACCAGGCGGCTCGAGCGGGTATCCGCACGGTGGCGAGCGGGCAGACCGCCGAGGGCGTCGAGCAGGCCGGCTGACCGAGCGAGATTCAGCCATTCGGCGGCGCTACTCGAAGGCGACCTCAGGCGGATGTACCCTGTCGACGCGCCTCGAGGCGCCGCTCTGAGGTCACGCAAATGGCACGCTACAGAGCATCGCGGCTTGTCGGCATCGTCATGACCGCAGCCCTTGCGGCCGCCGCCTGCGGCAGTGCGACCCCGACGCCGAACCCCAGTTCCACTCCACCCACGCAGGCGCCGTCACTGATCGCCGGTCCCAGCGCCGGCCCGGCCACTTCTCCGAGCGCCTCACCGGCGCCGGGCGCCTCACAGACGCCCGCACCCACGCCGGTCGAAGGCATCCCCGCCTTCAAGCACATCTACCTGATCATCATGGAGAACAAGGAGTACGGCTCCATCGTCGGCTCGCGGGCGGCCCCGTACGAGAACGGGCTGATCGCCCGCTACGGACTGGCGACGAATGTCTACGCGGTAGCTCACCCGTCCGAGCCCAACTACATCGCCCTGACCTCCGGCGGGCTGCAGGGAGTGACCGGAGACGGCCACTACGACCTCGGCGCGCCCAGTGTCTTCGACCAGATCGAGGCGGCCGGGCACACCTGGCGCGTCTACGCCCAGGACTATCCGGGCGGCTGCAGCACCGCCTCCGTCGCCGCGGGTGTTGTCGACGGTCCCGGCGCCGCCGGCCAGTACGCGCGAAAACACAACCCCGCCATCAGCTACAAGAGCATCAGCAGGAATCCGACCCGCTGCGCGAACATCACCCACCTTGCCGGCTTCGACCCTGCAGCCGCCGACTTCGAGATGATCGTCCCCAACCTCATCAACGACATGCACAGCAGTTCGGTCGCGGCGGGGGACGCGTTTCTCAGGGTATTCGTGCCCGAGATCACGGACAGCCCAGCCTTCGCCGATTCTGTGCTCTTCATCACCTGGGACGAAGGCGGCACGTCCCGGGGCGGCGGCGGGCACATCGCCACGATCGTGGTCAGCCCCGGGATGACGCCCGCCTCCAGATACTCGGGCGCCGCAACGCACTACTCCCTGCTGCGGACGATCGAAGACGCCTGGGGGATGCCGTACCTGGCTCAGGCGGCCACCACCCTGCCGCTGGTCTTCCCGTACCAGGCGAGCTAAGACACCCCAGGAGCGTCATCATGGCGCCACCCAAACGAGAGAAGAGGTAGGCGTGAATTGGCTGTAAGCGAGCGAGCAGGAAAGCCGGCCGAGCCTTCCATGCTGGTCGACGTCGATCGGCTGATAGGCGCGTACTACGACATCAAGCCGGACCCCGGCGACCCGTCCCAGCAGGTTGCCTTCGGGACCTCGGGCCACCGCGGCTCCTCGCTCAATGGATCCTTCAACGAGAACCACATCCTCGCGACGACCGATGCGATCTGCCGCTATCGTCGAAGTCAGGGGATCGACGGTCCGCTATTCATCGGCAAGGACAGCCACGCCCTGTCCGAGCCGGCCACCCGTTCGGCCATCGAAGTCCTGATCGCCAACGGCGTTTCGGTCCTGGTCGACAGCGCCGACGGCCTCACCCCGACCCCAGCCATCTCGCATGCCATCCTGACCTACAACCGCGATCGGCCCGAAGGTCTGGCCGATGGCATCGTCGTCACGCCGTCGCACAACCCACCCGAGGACGGCGGCTTCAAGTACAACCCGCCGAACGGCGGTCCGGCCGACACAGATGTGACCGGCACGATCCAGCGCGAAGCGAACGTCCTCCTGACTGCCGGCCTGGCGGGCGTGAAGCGCGTCGCCTACGACCAAGCCATCGGGCAGGTCGGCCGCTATGACTTCACCGGCGTCTACGTCGCCGATCTGGCCAGCGTCGTGGACATGGAGGCGATCCGGACCTCGGGCCTCAAGCTGGGTGTGGATCCGCTTGGCGGAGCGAGCGTCGGCTACTGGGCCGCCATCCGCGACCGCTATCGCCTGGACCTGACCGTGACCAACGAAGTCGTCGACCCCCAATTCGCGTTCATGACAGTCGACTGGGACGGCCGAATCCGCATGGATCCGTCGTCGCCGTACGCCATGGCCCGCCTGGTCGCGCTCAAGGACCGCTTCGACGTCGCCTTCGCCAACGACACCGACGCCGACCGCCACGGGATCGTGTCCGGAGCGGCGGGGCTAATGAACCCCAACCACTTCCTGTCGGCCGCGATCGAATACATCTATCGGAACCGCGACTGGCGGCCCGATGTCGCTATCGGAAAGACTCTCGTCTCCACGAGCATGATCGACCGCGTCGCCACCGAGCTCGGGCGCAGACTGCTCGAGGTCCCGGTGGGCTTCAAGTGGTTCGTGGCCGGACTGGTTGATGGGTCGCTGGGTTTCGGCGGCGAGGAGAGCGCCGGAGCATCGTTTTTGCGCCGCGACGGAACCGTGTGGACGACCGACAAGGACGGACTGATCGCCTGCCTCCTGGCGGCGGAGCTCACCGCGCGAACCGGGCACGACCCGGCTGCCGCCTACGACAAGCTGACGGCTGTGTACGGCGCGCCGGCCTATCAACGCATCGACGCCCCGGCGACTCGCGAGCAGAAGGCGATCCTCTCTAAGCTTTCACCAGACCAGATCTCCGCCGCGCAGCTCGCCGGCGAGCCGATCGTGGCCGTCTTGACCCGAGCCCCCGGAAACGACGCGCCCATCGGCGGGGTCAAGGTTTCGACCGAGCACGGCTGGTTCGCGGCGCGCCCCTCCGGGACAGAAGATGTCTACAAGATTTATGCCGAGAGCTTCCTCGGCCAGGAACATTTGGAGCGCATCATCGGCGAGGCCCAGGTGGTTGTGACAAACGCATTTGGGGCTTCCAAACCGGCCGCCGGGAGCTAATATCTAGCAGTCCTGGGGGCAGTTGCGGTTCGTCACCGCAACCTGGCGGGTGGCGCCCGCGCCCTCTCGTGAGGCCACACAGGCGAGTTGCGGGCAGGCAACACCGGGCATGCGACCGGAGAGCCACCGGCCTCGACCCAAAAGTACCGTATGGTTGCGTCGGAAGGCTGTACTTGACGGGCCCGGTGGCTCGTCTAACGTGTACCCGCACACGGTTCCGCATCTTAACGAAGAGTGCAATGGTGGATCAGAGTCAGCGTCAGAGTGGGGCACCCGCCAAAGGCCCGAACCAGGCGGTCACTTCGCTCAATCGCGAGTTCAGGGCTGTCCTCGTGTCCGAGGAGGCGGCCAATATCGGGCGGACCATCGCCCAGATCGTCCGCGGCGACGGTTGGCATGAAGCCAAGGCGTCAGCGGTGCTGGTCGATGCCATCGGCGCATGGCTGGGACGCGACGCGGTCCAGCCGATGGGCTTCTTCGCCAACGGTACCGGGCCGGTCGAGATCGTGGCGAGGGTCGGCAAGTACTACATCACTGGCCATGGCATCGAGAACGAGGACGATCTGACGGTCAATTGCTGCGAGCGCCATCGTGCCCGGTTCAGCCAGTCCCGCATCGAGGACTACGACCCGGACTCGAACAACACGCGCTTCACCTGGGGCAGCCCGCTGGCACAACGGGCCGCGGATCGTCTGGCCGGACTGCTCGCCGAAGAGGTTGACGCGGAGATCGCTCGGGTCGTGCTGGGCGTCTGACCCGGCCCGGCCGGGTTCAGGCCGTTTCACCCGTTGTGGTGCGGGACGCTGGATCCGATCTAGAGTCGGGCCCGAAGCTCCAGGACGTGTTCCCATTCGTGTTCGAGCATGCGCCGCAGCATGCGCCGTGCGGTGCGCGGTGGCCTGTCCAACCGCTCAACGACATGCGTCAATTCCTGGGCGGTCATCGAGTGGAGGCGCGTCATGACGGCCTCGCGCTCGGCTTCGAGGGCGGCCCACGGTTCGTTGCCTGCGCCTTCAATCGCGGCGATCGCGGCCGAGTATCCGGGCAGTGTCCCCAGCGTGGAACTGACGTACGACCACTCCGACCCGGCGACGTGAGAGAGGATCGCCGCCGTCGATCGGCCGCCTGACGCCGGGGCTTCGGAAAGGGGAAGAGTCTGGGCTCGCGCCACGGCCACGAGCTCCTCGCGAGACCACTCCGCCCAGAGCAGCTGGCGAGCGGCCTCTTGGGCATCCAATGGCTCACGATCAGTGGCGAAGACCTGCTGCCCGAAGCCGAGGAACCTGCGCTCGATGATGTGTTCGGCAACGGATAGCTCGATGGGCTCCGGGTCGGGCTGGCTCTCGCCGTGGCGGCGCAGGAAGTCGAGACGCTCGCGAATAGCGGGCCGCGTGTTCTCGATCGCCTGATCGGTCGTCGGTCCGAAGGCCACGCAGCCGGGCAGAGCCGGCACATAGACCCAGGTCCGTTTGTGCTGCGGCCCGGATTCCAGGTACAGGTCAAACTGCATGCCGCTAGATCCCGAGAACGGCCTCGGGCGCCACATACTCGAGGCCGTGGGCCCGGGCTACGGCGTCGTAGGTGACGTGTCCGCTGCAGATGTTGAGCCCGTCCCGCAGATGGCAGTCCTCCTCGAGCGCTTTACGCCAGCCCTTGTCCGCGAGCGCCAGGGTGAACGGCAGGGTGGCGTTGTTGAGAGCGAACGTCGAGGTTCGCGCCACCGCTCCCGGCATGTTGGTGACGCAGTAATGGACCACATCGTCGACCACGTAGGTCGGGTGCGAGTGCGTCGTGGGCCGCGATGTCTCGAAGCATCCGCCCTGATCGATCGAAACGTCCACGACAACGGAGCCTCTCCGCATGGCGCGGACCATCTCTCGGGTGACCAGACGCGGCGCCGTACCGCCGGGCAGCAGCACCGCGCCGATCACCAGGTCGGCGGTCAGAACGCTCTCCTCGATGGCGTCGACGGTTGCGTATCGGGTCTTGAGAGCAGGGGCGAAAGCCAGGTCCAGCTCTTTGAGCCGCGGCAGCGACCGGTCGATCACCGTCACGTCGGCCTCGAGACCCAGGGCCATGCGTAGGGCATTCATGCCCACGACTCCTCCGCCAAGCACGACAACCTTGGCGGGCGGCACCCCGGGGACGCCTCCCAACAGAACCCCGCGCCCGCCCGCTTCCTTCTCGAGCGCATGGGCACCCGCCTGTACCGACATCCGGCCCGCAACCTCGCTCATCGGAGCGAGCAGTGGCAGGCCACCCCGCTCGTCTGTGACCGTCTCGTAGGCGATCGCCACGCAGCCGGCATTCAGTAGCCCCCGGGTCTGCGCCGCGTCCGGCGCGAGGTGCAGATACGTGAACAGGACCTGGCCCTCGCGCAGCATCCCGATCTCTTGCGGCTGTGGCTCCTTGACCTTGACCACGAGCTCGGCGCGACCGAACACCTCGACCGCAGTCGGGACGATCTCAGCTCCGGCGGCCTGGTAGTGCTCGTCGTCGAGGTCGATGACCTCACCGGCGCCGGCCTCAACGACGACCTTGTGGCCGTGAGAGACGAGCTCCCGCACTGCGCTCGGCGTCAGACCGACTCGGAACTCGTTGTCCTTGATCTCTCGGGGAACACCGACAAGCATCTCGACCTCTCCGGGCGGTCTCGCCACCCGATGTCAAACACTCAGGAGGCGCGCTGTGCACGCGCCAATTCGAGCGACGCTCGAATGAGGGTCAGTCCGCGGAGAAGACGTCCACGGTCGTCGAGATCATGCGAGCGCGGCTCTCCTGGGGCCGTTTGCAGCATTCTCCCACTTGCCGAAGATACTGCCCGGCGCCCGGTGGGCGGCGGGCGGCGGCTCGCGGCATGCCGTGAGCACCGCTCAGTGAGCGGGAGGCGGGAAGCGGGCGGCGTTCAGCGGGGGACGCGGGTCTGGCTTGCCCCGCGCGGTGCGCTACAAGTCGGCGGGAGGTACGAGCGTCGAGAGAGCGACAGCGGTTAGCGTCGCCGGGTCGCGTTGACTCGTCTCATGTGGGATCGGTTCACCAGGATCGCGTCGCGGGGCGTGTCTCGCAGCGTCAACGTGCCCAGCTGCACGACCGGTGAGAAGACCGGCAGGAATAGTTCCGTGCCGCGCTCGGTAAGGGAGAGCGGATCCTGCGACGGAAGCAGCAGCAGCACACCCGACACCTTGAACGGCGTGGCCTCGAGTGTGACGTCGTAAGCGACCCGGAACTTGGCCCACGCGTCCCGGTCTGCGTCGCTGACTACCGGCTCGCCGTCTTCGGCCGGCATGACGATCGAGATGTCGTACGGATCCACGCTCTTTACGCCGGGGGCCGGTGCGAGAGGTTTCGACAGATCGTTGGGGCACTGTTGCGCGTTGGTGACGTTGATGGCGGCGCGCTTCTCCAGTGCGTCGGGGAGCTTGACTCCGCCCTGGGCGAGAATCGCGTCGATTCGACCGTCCTCGGTGAGCGCGACGAAATGGCCGGGGCGCCTTCTGGTTACAACAATCCCGTTGCCCCCTGATCCTGGGGTGAATGTGCCGACGGCCATTGCTGTCTCCTTTGCGCCCGCTGACGGCCTGTCGCGGCAGATCGGGCCGGGACGTCCGAGCGGAGTTGGGGCATTGCGAAGCTATTCAGGACGGGTCCTGACGAGGTTTCGGCGCCTATTGATGTCAACTTGACGAATTCCGGCCCATCCGTGCATCAGTCGGAGGTCCTGCCCCAGTCAGGCGTTAGTGGTGCGGTCATACAACATACGCAAGAACCCGCGACTTCTGGACGTGCGCGACACTCAATCGACCGGCCGGCCGCCTCGTGGCCTGCTATTGCGCCGGCAGGTAGGGCAGGTAATCCGGGTACCACACGGCCGAATCCACCGCGTCGAATACCTCGTCGTCGCGATAGAGGCGGCCCACGCCGCAGTCGCGGCTCTGGCACACGACCTTTGCCGCGATCTGGCGGGAGACCTGCCGCAACTCCGAGATGGCCGGGTAGAGGGCGCCCGCGGCGAGCCGGTCGGGCGAGACCATCTCGGCCAGGGTCCGAGCCGCCAGGAGGAACATCTCGTCGGTGATCTCCCGCGCTTCGGCCACGATCGCCCCGAGACCCATGCCCGGGAAGATGAAGACGTTGTTGGCCTGGCCGATCAGGTGATCGACACCGTTCACTCGGACCGGCTCGAATGGGCTGCCGGTGGCGATGAGGGCGCGCCCTTCGGTCCATGCCAGGATGTCGGCCGGGATCGCCTCGGTCTTGGCCGTCGGATTCGAGAGCGGGAAGACGACCGGGCGCTCGGTGTGGGCGGCCATCTCGCGGATCGCCGCTTCGGTGAAGGCGCCGGGCACGCCGCTGGTGCCGATCAGCACCGTCGGCTGCACTCCGGCAATCACGGCCACCAGATCGACCCGATTCGCCGGGGCCAGGCCCGTGAACCCGTAGGACGTCAGTTCGGCAGACGTGAGGGCGAACTCGCGTTTGTCTTCGTCGAGTTGATCGCGATCGGCGAAAACCAGACCCTTCGTGTCGACTGTGACGATCGCGCGTTTGGCGCTCGCGGCGTCCAGGCCATCGGCCACCAATGCGGTGCGAATGAGGCGGGCGATGCCCGTGCCGGCGGCGCCGGCGCCCAGGAAGACGAAACGTTGCTCGGTCAAGGGGCGGCCCGTTGCGCGCACGGCGGCCAGGATTCCGGCCAGCACCACGGCGCCGGTGCCCTGGATGTCGTCGTTGAAGCTCGTGATCCGGTGGCGGTATCGATCGAGGATCCTGATGGCGTTGTGCTGCTTGAAGTCCTCCCACTGAAGGACTGCCCGCGGGCAGACGTCGAGGATGGCGGCGACGAAGGCCTCCAGGAAGTCGTCGTACTCGCCGCCGCGAAGGCGGTGCTGGCGGTAGCCTACGTACGCGGGATCGGACAGCAAGTCCTCGTTGTCGGTGCCCACGTCGAGCGACACCGGCAGCGTATGAGCCGGGTATATGCCCGCGCCGGCGGTGTAGAGGGCCAGCTTGCCGACCGGGATGCCCATGCCGCCCGCGCCCTGGTCGCCCAGGCCCAGGATCCGCTCATTGTCGGTGGCGACGATCAGGCGAACGTCGGCCACGCCAACGCCGGTGGACGAGGAGTCCGGCCGGGCGTTGCGCAGCAGATCGGGGATGCGGTCCCGGTCGGCCGGAGTGATCCACAAGCCGCGGGGCCGCCTCATGATATGGCTGAAGGTCTGGCACGCACGGCCGACCGTGGGCGTGTAGATGATCGGCAGGAACTCTTCGAGGTTCTCGAGCAGGACGCGATAGAAAAGAGTCTCGTTGCGGTCCTGAAGTGATGACAGGCCGATGAATCGTTCGAGATCGTCGCTCTTGCGGCGGATGTGTTCGAGCTCGAGGGAGACCTGCTCGTCGATCGAGGCCACTCGCGGCGGCAGCAGGCCGCGCAGGCCGAAGACGTCGCGCTCGGTCTCATCGAAACCGGTGTCCTTGTTGAGAAGAGGCTTCTCGAGGAGTTCCGCGCCGGCCTGTTGAACCTGCACGATTCCGCCCGGACGAAGGCTCCTGACTGAACGGGGAAGCTGTCTCATTCCGCCAGCATCAACCGGCCGACCTGCCCGCGCAATACCCCTTTCGGCCCTTCCGGCGGGCCGTGAAGCTCGGCCGCCGCGAGACGTGAAAGGGGCCGGCTCGCTCGCCGGCCCCAATTGCATCGTGTTTCTTGCGGCGGAGGCCGGCTACAGGCAGGGGCTCGGCTCGCCGGGCACCAGGACCCGGACCAGTAGCGAGTCCTTGACGTTCGCGCTGTCGACGAAGCGGGTCAGCTGGTTCGCCTGCTTGACCACAGGTTCCAGTTTGGCCAGATCCGCGCCGGTGACGACCGCGCAACGGTACGTGTCGTTGCCCAGAGCGGTCCCGAACTTCGAGAACGGCGTCGCCAGAGGCCACGCCACTTCGGTCGGGGTGATGCCGCTGCCTGCGTCGGTCGGCGGGAGTGCGAGCACGGCCAGGTGATCGGGCTCGTACGAGGCCGACTGGCCGAGTTCGGTCGGAAGCCACGCGGCCAGCCCGGTGAGTTTCTGCCAGAACGCGGCAAAGGCTGCCGGAGTTCCGGCGGCCGCGGTGGAGCCCTGATCGACAATGGCATCCGGCGAGCCGGTCAAGTCATACGTCGTGCCGTCGACGATCAGCTCGATGTGGCCTGCGATCGCGCCCGGCATCGGAGTGCCGGTGAAGTCGGACTTCGTTCCGAGCAGGCCCTGCTTGCGCGCCTCGGCCACGATCGTGTCGATGCCCGTGGCGCTGATCGTCTGCGCTGAGGGTCCGACCCACAGCGGCCCGGGGTAGATCGCCGGCACCGCGACCATGCCGTCGATGTACTGCCCGTTCGAGATGGTCACGATCGGCAGCCAGCCGAATGTGTGCTGGACCGCAAGTGCCTGGGTCTGCCAGGCTCGCAAGTAGAAGCCCTTGGCAGAAGAGGGTGCGCTCGTCGAAGGCGAGCTGCTCGGCGCCGGTGCCGACGGTGAGGACGAGCCGCCCGGAGTCTTGGGGCTGGCGACGCTGCCGGACGCAACGCACCCGGCAACCAGAAGCAGGACCACGCTGGTGGCCCCAAACCAGCGCGCTAGATCTCGCGCGGGGCGGTCAGTTTGCGACATCATCGAACTCCCCAAATCGGCAGCAGGTTGTGAACGCCTCCCAGACGTAACCACACACATCCCGGTTCCACGACTCAAGGGTACGCCCGGGATCGATCTGCACGGGAACGGGACGCAGGCGGCGATCCGGTGGGTCCGGGCTACGTCGCCGGCGCAGGACTTCCCGTGGCATCGCAGAAGACCGAGTTCCCGTTTATCAGGACGAGGCTGGCCGGCAACGCCACGGCCGAGGTGCGCGCCAGACCGAGCATTTCATATGCGATCGTCAGATTCGCGAAGTACGTGAACCCGCCTCCTTGGGCCGCCACTGCCGCCCATGCCGACGGCGATTGCCCGGGTGCCAGCGTCGGCCCCGGAGCCGAAGCGGCGCATTGCCGGAGGTGGAGACGAGCCACCACCCTGACGCTGGCGTGTGCCTGGATCTCGAAGCGGCGGAATGCCCCGTCGCTCCCCTGGCCGGCGGGCACCAGCGAGCCCGACTCGAAGTAACCGTCCACTTGCCACATCGGGCTGCCGTTCAGCGGTTCGTTCAGCCCGGTAATCGTCAGCGGAAACTCGCCCGTGTTCTCCAGGCTGAACTCCAACCGGATGTCGCCGCCGGGCGCGGCCGAGAAGACGACGTCGTCGGTCCCACCGTAGGTCGCCGGCGCGGTTCCGAGATACAGCGCACCCGAACCCGTCGCGGGCCCGGCGGCGCGGAGCGGATCGGAGGTCACCCTGGCGACGGCGATACCCGCCCCGGCCAGGGCCACGACGACCAGGACCGCTGCTCCGACTGCCAGCCGGCGGCGCCCCCCGCGCCGGGGGACGCCCTGATGCGGCGCCTCCGGAAGCGCGGACCGCGCGTAGAAGTCCGTGGCGAATCTGTCGAGAAGCACGAGTCCAATGGCGATGGCCACGGCAATCGCCATTGCGACCACGATCGAATCCACGACGAAGTCTGGCATCAGCAGGTCACCGCCTTCGAGCCGAATACGAGGCCTATCGCTTCGCTCAGCGGAACATCGATCTCACGCTCGACACCCAGAACGCTGTACCGGAAGGGGAGTTCGCCGATGGTGACGTAGCCGGTTGTGGGCAGGTACGGGTCGTTCCGCGCGGCGTCCGGCGCCGGAGTGGGGCCCGGTGCCACGGACCCGCAAACCTTCAAGTGAAGAACGAGCGCGAACTCAGTCTCGCTCTGAGGCTGTAGTTCGAAAGGATGGAAAGCCTCGGTGTGGTAGTCCGTCGGGGACCAGCCGCTGAAGGTCGCGCCCGCTGGCAGAAGGATCTCCACTGAGGAGACGAAGGCGCCTGCTGGTTGATCGACCCGGAAACGCTGCGTGTCGAACGAGGTGACCGTCAACGGCAGCTGGCCGCTATTGGCCAGAGTCAGTGTGAGTCGAAGCTGGCCGCCCGGGACGAATGCCATGTATGTCTCTTCAGGCCCGCCACCCGCACTCATCCTGGAACCGAGCGTGTGTGTCGGGTCTGAACCAAAGCCGCTTCCGTATTGGAGCGGCGCGATCTGGGTGAACTGGAGCAGGTCCCAGCTGACGACGATGAGGGCCGCAGCCAGCAGGACACCCAGCATCCGCAGCACCGAGGATCTGCGCGACCGCATCCGCCGGAGACCGGCGCCGGGCGGATCATCAGCGACGGAGCGGCGCGCGTCCGAGTCGTCAGCCACGGAGCGGTGCGCGTCCGAGAAGGAGCGTTTGGCCAGGTGGGCGAGCAGCAGAACCGCCAGCAGGAGTGGGACCAAGGTGAGCACCGCGAGAAGTGGCCCGTCCAGCGGCACCGCGAGAACGGCACCCGTCCTGGGCCACAGGCCGTTCGGGAACGGCAGGCCGGGCGGGATCGTCGGCGAAGGGCTCGTGGTTGGGATAGGTCCGCTTGCCAGGGGCCCGGCCGGGCCGCGCAGAGTCGCCGCGAGGAGCACCAGCACCGCTACGGCGACAACGCCGCCGACCGCAGCGATCGGTCGGAGAAGAGCCCAGATGCGCCGAGGCGCCGTCTGTTCGGCCACGCGGGTGACGCGGCCCACGCGGAAGCGCAGACGGTCCGGCGCAGGCCCGGCGTCACGCCCCCGCAGCCAGGTCCGGAGTTCGTCCTCGACCCGCCCCCCAATCGGGGCTTTGCGCTCAGGCTTCATCGGGGAATTCCTCACGCCAGCCCTGGCGTTCCAGCTCGGCCCGCAACCGCGCTATCGCCTGGTGCAACCGCGACTTCACCGTTCCGGCGGGGATCTCCAGTCGGCGCGCTATGTCGTCCACGGTCAGATCGCGGTAGAAGCGCAGAGCGACCACGATCTGGTGGTCGGGATCGAGACGGACAAAGGCTCGATCGAGGGCGTCGCGCGCCAGCAACTGGCCGGCTCCTTCGGGCGCCGCCAAGCCGCCGCGTTCGTCGTCCTCGGACGGCAGCTCGACGATCGGATGGCGGCGTCGATGGCGGAGCCGGTCGCGGCAGACGTTGACGACGATGCGGCAGAACCACTGCTCGAATCGGTCGCGGTCGCGGAGCGTGTCGAACCGCCGCCAGGCCAGGACCGCGGCGTCGTGAGCCGCGTCTTCGGCCTCGGTCGGGTCGCCGAGGATGACGCTGGCCAGCCGATACGCGGTGTCGAGGTAGCGATCGGCCAGCCGCGAGAACTCGGCGGCCGCGTCGACGCGTCCCCGTTCCGCCGCAATGTCCGCGGCCACACCCTGCCCATCTTTCTCTCGCTCGTCGCCTCGTGGGGCCTTCATCAGCCCTCCACTTCGACTGACGTCACAGCAGGCAGGAACGTTCTCCGAGCTGGCCGGAAAGCGGCGCGGCGCCGCGCCGAGCCGAGCCGCGCCGCGCCGCGCTCTAGCCGATGACCGCCTTCACCGCAGTGACGACGTGCGGCAGGTTGGTTGCGGTCAGCCCGGCCACGTTGATCCGGCCCTTGCCGACGACGTAAACCGCGAACTCATCGCGGAGCCTCGCGACCTGGTCGGCGGAGAGCCCGAGCAGCGCGAACATGCCGCGCTGGCGACGGATCGGATCCCAGTTGCCCGGGACGGCGGCGTCGGTCAGAGCCTTCACGAGCGCAGTGCGATTGCCGAGGATGCGATTGCGCATGCCGGCCAGATCCACTTCCCACTGAGCCCGCAGAGCGGGATCGTTGAGGATCGTCTCCACGATGTCGCCCCCGTGAGCGGGCGGATTCGAGTAGTTCGACCGGATCGCGATCTTGAGGTGGCTGAGCGCCGAAGCGGCCCGCGTCGAGTCGGCCGCGACGATGGTCAGCGCTCCGACGCGTTCGTTGTAGAGGGCGAAGTTCTTCGAGAAGCTCGAGCAGATCAGGAACTCGAGGCCCGGCCGCGCCAGACCGACCAGCCAGTCTGCGTCCTCGCGCAGGCCGAAGCCAAAGCCCTGGTAGGCGAAGTCCACCACCGGGATCAACTCGCGCTGAGTGACTGTGTCGGCGATGGCCGCCCAGGTGTCCGCGTCTGGATCTACGCCGCTCGGGTTGTGGCAGGAACCGTGCAGGAGAACCACGTCGCCGGGGATCGCAGACCGGAGCGCGCCCAGCATCCCGGCTACGTCGACGGAGCGACCCGACCCATCGAGGTATGGATAGGTCCTGAGTGCGAATCCGGCCAGCGAGAAAAGCTGGGGGTGATTCGGCCAGGTGGGCTCGCTCAGCCAGATGGTCTTCGAAGATCCCGTCTGGAGCAGGAAGTCGGCGGCCACGCGTAGAGCGCCGGTGCCCCCGGGCGTCTGGGCGGTGGCAGATCGGCCGCTCTCCACGATCTCGTGGTCCGCTCCGAAGATGAGATCACGGACCGCCTTCTTGTAGCCGGGGCGTCCGTCAATCGGAAGGTAGCTCTTCGAGCCGGCCTTCTCGAGCAAGCGCCGTTCCGCCTCCAGCACGGACGGAATGATCGGCGTCACTCCGGTGTCGTCCACGTATACGCCTACGGCGAGGTTGACCTTCTCCGGGCGCGGGTCGGCGCGGAAGGTTTCGGTCAGGCCGAGGATCGGGTCCGGCGGCGCCGGTGTCAGGGAGCGAAGCGGCAGAGCCACGAGGACAGTCCTTGGTACTGGGTGGCGGTGGTGACAGCGTGAAACTGTACAGGTAAGGCGACGATTGGGCGTCGACAGACCGGCGGGTCTGCTGTGGCGGCCCTCGCCGCCGGCAGGGCGTACCCCCGGCGGGGCCCCGTTTCTGTCGCTGGCTCGCACAGCATGAGAGGTCGTGGCGACGCTCAGTCCTACCTGCCGCTCCCGGGCCGGGTATCCGAGAGAAACGACGAATCTCGCTGTCTGCGTCGAGCATCCAGGACCGTGCGGACCTTGCCGGCCAGCTGCTCCAGCGAATACGGCTTCTCGAGCAGGGGCGCCTGCGGTCCCATCACCAGCGAGTCGACGTGCTCGGCGCTATACCCCGACGCGTACAGGATCGCGGTGGTGGGGTGGTGGCGATGAACCAGCGCCGCCAGCTCGGAGCCCGACATGCCGGGAATCACGACGTCGGTGAAGAGCAGGTCGAACGGTTCGGGACGAGCCGCGGCCAGAGCCACCGCTTCCGTGCCGTTCATGGCCGGCGTCACGTCGTAGCCGAGTCGGCGCAGGCAGGCGAGCCCGAACGAGGCGACGCCCGGGTCGTCTTCCACGAACAGCACCGTCTCGCTGCCGCCTGTCGGCTGGGCTGGGACTTCGGCGGGGGGAATGGTTGCATCGCTTCGGCGAAAGTGCAGCTCCAGGGTCGCGCCCTGGCCGGGTGGCGAGCTGACTACCACGTGCCCGCCCGATTGAGCCAGGAAACCGTGGACCATCGGCAGACCCAGCCCGGTGCCCTTTCCCAACGGCTTGGTCGTGAAGAACGGCTCGAATACGCGGTTGATTATCGACGGTGGAATGCCCGCGCCCGTATCCGACACGACCACTGCGATGTGATCTTCAGGCTCCCCCGATGCGCCGCCGATGCAGCCGGGATAGGACCTGATTGCCAGCGTCAGCTCGCCGCCCAGGGGCATCGCGTCTCGGGCGTTTGCCGCCAGGTTGAGGATCGCCTGCTCGAGCGTCGCGGCGTCGACTTCCACCGGCGCCGGCCGGCCGTCACTCTCGTGCCGGAGGACGATGGTCTCCCCGATGAGACTCCGCACCAGCGGCTCCACTCCCGTCAGGAAGTCCCGGAGATCGATCGGTCGGGGCTGAAGGGGAACCCGCCGCGAGAATGCCAGCAGCTGCCGGGTGAGGATGGCCGCGTGGTCTGCCGCACCGAGAATCGTCCGCGCGTCGTCACGTGGATCGGGGCTCTCGCCGGACGCGATCAGCGATGCAAAGCCAGCTATCGCAGTCAGGCTGTTGTTGAAATCGTGCGCCACGCCGCCGGCCAGCTGGCCTACGGCCTCCAGACGCTGGGCTTCGACCAGCCGCTCGGCGATCGCTTCGCGCTCGGTCACGTCGATGAACTGGACGACCACGCCTGCGGGATGCCCGCCGGGACCCCATTCGATGGCGTCGTGAACCTCGGCCCGTGGCTCGCTGCCGTCCGCGGCTCGGAACCTGCTCTGTCTGAGACCGGCAACCCGCTCTGTTGCGATGGTCGCCTTGATTCGCGTCTGCACCTCGCCTCGGAGTTCCTGTGGTACCAGATTCGAAACCGGCTGGCCGAGCACCTCGCCCGGCGTCCAGCCCAGATAGCTCTCCGCCGCAGGGTTCCATGCCTGGATAAGTCCCTCAGTGTCGAAGGCCAGCGTGGGCAGAGGCGAGTGATCGACCAGCGCGCGGAATCGCTCGGTGCTCCGCTTCTGGGCGATCTCGGCGACGCGCGCCTGCTCTGCCGCTGTCTGCGCTTCGGCCGCGATGGCGTGCCAGTGCGTGGCGGCCCAGGACAGCACGATGTAGCCGACTCCAGTGCCGACCGCGAGGAAGCCCACGACTATCGCCGGCGGGGTGACGTGTGGCACGGCAGCCAGACCGGGACCCGTCCGGGCGAGTGCCGAGCCGGCCACTCCGGCCACCCATCCGGCGAAGAGACCGGCTTTCAACCACCCGCCGCCGAGCGTCGCCACCAGGAGGATTGCGCTCATCAGTGGCAGAACGACGGCGATGTCAGAGCCGGTCGGCAGCAGTGCCCCCGAAAGCACCGCGCCGAGGTCGAGAACGATCACGGCAGGGGCGATGACGATCCGCCAGGGACCTCCGGCCTGGATCGTCCACAGCGAAGCCAGCATCGCGAGAACAATCGCCGCGCTGAGCGGGACCGCGACCTCGCGAGTTCCCGGTGGAACGTAGAGAACCTCGGCGACGGTCATCGGAATCGTGAAGACGCACCAGACGATCGCGAGCCGGCGAGCGGCTCGGCGCGTGGCCTCGTCCGGTCGGTCGGGATTCTGGGTGGTCATTGCGATGCGCCGCTCACCTCGGACAAGGACGAACCCCGCTTCAGGTACCGCCGCAAACGTCGAATTTGAGCATGACCAAACGGTCGATCCGTGTCCAGCCCCGCGCCGGCGCCCCACCACGCGCGAATTTCAGGATTCCTTGAGTGCCCCCGTGTCATAAGGGTCTACATGCGGGTGGTCGCCCATCGGCGGCTCTGCGCCCTGGCGACTCCCGTCGAAGTACGGGCGACAACAAGAGGTAGGTCTGATGACGGTCTCTCATTCACGCTTGCGCCTGCTGATGCCGGTCGGCGTGCTTCTCTTCGCGGGCGTGGCATCTGTCGCGTTTGCGTTGGGCGTTGCCTCTGAGGGCTCGCACACTGCCCTCGCCGCGCAGGCGACGACCATTCCGTCTCATCCCGAGCTCGGGACCGGTTGGACGGCTCCCGGTGGAATGCGCGGCCCGTCCGGCCAGGCCTCGATTGCGATCACGATTACGAACATCAATGGCACGAAGCTCACGCTCCAGACGACCGACGGCTGGACCAGGACGATCGACGCGACCGGCGCCACGATCTCCAAGGGTGGGCAGACGATCGCAACGGCGGACCTCAAGGTCGGCGATCAGATCAGCTTCCGTGAGTCCCTCCAATCGGATGGGACGTACAAGATCACGACGATCCAGGTACTGCTTCCGACCGCGTCCGGCACGGTCACGGCCGTCGGCTCCGCGTCGGTGACCATCACCCAGTTCGATGGCTCATCGAAGACGCTCGCGCTGACCGGGTCGACAACTTACGCGGCGGCCGGCGCCACGGTTTCCATTTCCGCGATCGTTGTCGGCGACAGGATCTCGGCTCAGGGCACGGTCGACTCGGCCGGCAACTTCACTGCCAGCGCAGTGACGATCGCGCCGTCGTCAGTCGAAGGAACGGTCGCCAGCAAGACGGCCGCCACGATCGTCGTGACCACGTCGGCCGGCAAGACGGTCACGATCGACGTCTCCTCGGCCACGAAGTACTCGGTCCGCGGAGTGACGTCGGCGACGCTCGCCGACGTGGCCGCGGGTGACCGGATCGCCGCCCAGGGAACGCTCAACTCCGATGGCTCGCTCGCTGCGACGATGGTGCAGGCGGCCCCGAACGATCAGCCCGGCTTCGGCGGGTTCGGCGGAGGCGGGTTCGGTCCCGGCGGGCACGGTCCCGGCGGCTTCGGCAGGGGCGGCTTCGGGGGAGGCGGCCGGAACGGCCTGCCGATCCCCGCTCCATCGGCCGGCGCGTCCGGGCCGACGGCCTAGACCTCCACGAGATCACCGGCGAAGCCCGGCGCACCAAACCAGGTTCCCCCGCTCCCCGACGCCCTCCCGATCCCCCACCGGGAGGGCGTCGGCGTCGTGTCGACCGCCGGTCGGCGGTCGACAGTCAGCCGGCCCCCACGGCGGTTGCTCCTCCAGGACGGCTGCCGACTCGCGTCCAGTTCTCGACTGCCATCCAGCCTGCGCAATTTTCAGGATTCCTTGAGGTTGCGCATGAGATGAATATGCCTGCAAGACGCAACGTGGCCTCCTCCGCGCTGCGTCCACAACCTTGGAAGAGGTTCCGCCGCTCCGAAACGCCCTCCCGATCTCCCTCCGGGAGGGCGTTGGCTTTTCGGTCGTTCGAAGCCGGTGCTTCGGAGAGCTAGGAGGTCGCTGGCTCGGTTGGCGTCGCTGCAATGCCCGGCGTCGGGAGTCCGAGCAGCCTGGCGAGAACCTCGGCCTGGAGACTCATCCTGACGTGCGCGGGATCGAGAGCGGCCTGGAACGCAAGGCCCACGCTGAGGGCCTCGATGACGATCGCCAGATCGCGGGGGGCGAATGGTGGCTGCCGGCCGGCTTTCCCGTAGATCGACGCGATCAACTCGCCGGTGACGGTCCTGGCGCGCTCGTACTGCTCCGCCATCAGGAGCCGCGCCCGCTCGTCGCGCATGGCGTGAAGCCAGAACTCGACGGCCAGCACAACCCACCGCTTCTCCACGATCCTGGAATCTTCGTTCCTGTTCGGGCTGCTGGCGATCTGGTGGCTATTCGTGCGGCTGCTTCGCCGGCCGTCCGATTCCCGACTCAGCCCCGCTTGACGATCGTGCGGACGATGCTTCGGAGCACGAGCAGCGAGACGATCCCGGTGACGCAGCCGAGCAGGAGGGATCGGTTTGCGTCCACCGCGGGAATCCAGCTCACCTCGCCGTTCTTGAGGACGTAGGCCCCCGCGGGAGTGGCCGAGAAGACGCCCCCGCCGCCCGATCCCGACAGCTGTGGCGACCCGGCCTCGATCGGCGACCCGTCGCCGCCGCCGAACGCGCCGCGGATGCTGGCCGCGGGGATGACGATCATGCCGTCCTTCTCTATCGGCTCGCCGAAGACCCGTCGCACGGACGAGCTGTCCGCGATCCCACCCACCAAATCTCGCAACGCCATCGCTCGTCTCCTCGTAGGCCTGAGACGCGGCATTCGCCGCTTGATCGCACAGACGCTTCGGCCCGATGATGGCAGGATGGACGGCAGTCCGGAAGGGAGGTTTCGATGGCCGGCTTCGATCAGCTGGTAGGCGAGTTCCTCAACGAGGAGTTCGAAGAATCGCCGGTCGGCGCGAGCGGGTTGGGCCTGACCGAATACGACGACCGTATCGACGACCTCTCCGCCGATGCGTTTGGCCGCCGACAGACTCGGGCCGCGGAATGGGGCCGCCGGTTCGCCGACCTGCCGGATGCCGATCTGGACCATGAGGAGCGGATCGATCGCGATCTGGCCGTGGCTATGATGGCCGGGCGTTCGATCATGGCCGAATGGATGCCCTGGCGGCGCGACCCCGTCGCCTACAGCGGCCCGATCGCCAACGGCCTGTTCGGCCTGTTCCTGCACCGGTTGCGGCCCGAAGTGGAGCTGGTGGATGCCGCGGTGAAACGCCTCGGTCAGGCCTCCCGCGTACTGGAGCAGGGGCGTGCGAATCTGGACCGCAGGCTCGCCCATCCGCTGATCCTGGAGCGCGGCCGGGACGCGGCCCGCGGGACGGCGCGGTACGTTCGCGAGATGCTGCCCACGGAGGCGGCGTCGGAACGGAACCGGGCGAGGCTGGCCGACGCCGGCGCCGAGGCCGCTCGCGCGCTGGACGAGTGGGCCGCGCACCTCGACGAGATGAGCCGCATCGCAACTGGATCGTGGCAGCTCGGCGAGGAGCGCTACACGCGGCTCCTGCGCGAGCGCGAGGCGCTCAGCTACGACGCTCGTTCCCTGCGCGACCGCGGCCGGGCCGAGTACGACAGACTCTCCGCCGAGATGCGCGACCTCTCGCGCTCGGCCTGGGGCACGGACGATTGGAGCGCCGTCCTGGAACGGTCGAACGAAGACCATCCGGCGACAGAGGAGGCGATGCGCCAGGCGTACGCTGACTGGACCGTTCGGGCCCGGAAGTTCCTGGCCGAAACGGGTCTGATCACGATTTCGCAAGGCGAGTCGTGCGACGTCCTGCCGTCGCCGCCGTTCCAGCGCCCTCTCCTCGGCGTGGCTTCGTACATGTCGCCGCCGGCCTTCGCGCCGTCGCTGCTCGGCCATTTCTTCGTCCCGTTCGCGCCCGAGGGCGCTTCGGCGGCCGAGATCCAGAAGCGGCTCGCGGCCAACAGCTTCGGGCACATCCCCACGACCACGGTCCACGAGGCGTATCCCGGCCACCACTGGCACCTCGTCGTTCGAAAGACCCGCGCCCGCCGGCTGCGCCGGGTCCTGGGCACGCCCTACTTCAACGAGGGCTGGGGGCTATATGCCGAGCGTCTGATGCGCGAGCGTGGCTTCTTCACCGAGCCGATCCAGGAGCTGAACCACCTCAAGGCGACGCTATTCCGGGCGGCGCGCATCGTCGTCGATACCAGCCTCCACCTGGGCGAGATGTCCTACGACGAAGCGGTCCGCTTCATGGTCGAGAAGACCGCCACGCCCGAACCGACCGCCCGAGCCGAGGTTGGGCGCTACTGCTGGTGGCCGACGCAAGCGTCCGCGTATCTGACCGGCTGCCTCGAGATCCTGCGCATCCGCGACCGCTATCTCGAATCGCGTGGGCTGCCGGCCGGGTCGGCGGCCACGGCTCCGGTGGCGGTCCTGCGCGGCTTCCACGACAGCCTCGCCGCCAGCGGGTCGCTGCCGCTCGGGCTGGCAGAACGGGCAGTGATGGGGAGCGGCGGGGCGAGCTGACCGAGGCGACTTCGCCCGGCGACTTCGCAGGGCGGCGCTGTGCTAGGCTCCGTCCCTGTCGACCAATCCGGGAGGGGTGGCTTGAGGCGGTTCCACGGCTCAGAGGCGATCTCGGCCGTGATGACGCACCGGCGCGAGGTCCTGATCCTGGCGACCGCGGCGATGCTCATGCCGCTGATCCAGTGGGCCTGGACGAGCGCCTACGGCAGTTTCAACGACTTCCACGACTACTGGCTGGCGGGCAAGCTGCTCCTGGCGGGCCAGTCCCCGTTTGATATCCAGGCGTTGCGCGATCTCGCCCGGTCCGAGAATCTGCACTTCCTTGTCGGCTCGGGCTACTCGTATCCGCTGCCGTTCGCGATCTTCATGGTTCCGTTCGCCATGTTGCCGTTCTCGGTAAGCCTGAACCTCTTCATGGGCATCTCGATCGCTGTTTTTGGGCTGACCGTGGCGATCTGGATCGGTTGGGCCCACGGCTGGGAGCCCGCTCTTGCGAGACGCCGCCTGGCGCTGGCCCTGGCCGCGGGCCTGTATCCACCGGTCTTCGGCTCGGTCGCCAGCGGCCAGGCGAATCTGATACTGATGCCGATGCTGGCGGGCGGCCTGGTCCTGGCACTCTCCGGAGAGGCCGGACGGCGGGCGATGGGCGGCGTCCTGCTCGGGTTTGCGGCCATCGTCAAGCTCGTCCCGGGCATTGTCGTCGTGCCATTCGTCATCGGCCGGCGCTGGGGCGCGGCCGCCGGGACAATCGCCGCCGCCCTTGGGGCCCTCGTTGCGGCCACTCTCGTCGCTCCGTGGGCGGCCGACAACGGCGGCCTCACCAAGCTGTTCGAGCCGGACTCGTACTTCACGAACCAGTCGTTCAACGGCTTCGTGACCCGGCTCGTGAACCCGTCGGAACGGACGCTGCCCCCGTTCGAGCACGCCTTCGATCCTCGCCTGCCGATGCTCGCGCTGACGGTCGCGTTCGGCCTGGTGACGCTGGCGGTGCTGTGGCGGGCCAGGGATCGGATGACCACCCCGCGGGGCCTGGCGCTGGGTCTGGCGCTGGCACTCGTGGCGGGCGTCATCGGGGCGCCCAAGAACAGCTTCTGGAACGGGGCAATGGCCCTGCCGGCGGCCGGGCTTCTGCTGGCATTCGACGCCGCCGACCTGCGCTTGCGCAGCCTGGGTCGCACCGATCTGATCCTGCTGGGCTTCTGGCTGGCCGGCGCCTTCGTCTGGACAGTGCTGTGGCTGTCTCCACCGTCGAAGACGGGGCTGCCGGTCGTGGTCACTCTCCTGCAATCGTCGGGGCTGTACGGGCTGCTGGCCCTGTGGCTCGTCATGGCTCGTCGTCTGGCACTGGTGCCCACCGTCGCCACGGCGATGAGCGAGGCGCGGCCGGTGGCCTCCGAGTTGGGCACGGCCTCGGTCTAGGTGCCGTTCGCCACGATCTCGTAGCCGAGGCGCGCCCGCAACCTGCCCAGAGCCATCAGGACCGGCGTACCCAGAACCACGATCGCGACCGAGTCGCCGACGGCGCGGAAGGCATCCCAGGCGAACGAAGTGACCACGTAGTAGCGGCCGAATTGGGCCAGCGTGTCGGCAGCCGACAGCCCGGGAATCCAGCCGATGTTCTCGACGCCGCGATAGAACGCGACCCAACCCCAGATGTCGGTCAGGGCGCCGTAGGCGAAGCCGGTGACCATCGCCACGACGATCAGGACGGCCAGATCCAACCGATCCGGCAGCCATGTTTGCCGCCCGGGGCCGAAACGGCGCACCAGCGAACCGGCCAGGCCGGCGGAAGCGCCGACCCAACCGACGGCGAAAGTCTCGTACGGCAGCCACGGCCCGATCCCGCCCGTCACCAGGCCGGAGACCAGCAGCGAAAAGGCGCCTACGAGGAAGCCGTATGAGGCGCCGAATTCGTAACCCGCGCACAGGACCAGGAAGAAGATCGGGCTGAAACCGCCGACACCGTTGACCAGTGCCAGTCGGAGGGCGGCGTCGATCGCGGCGAGTGCGGCCAGGAGCGCGAGCCTTCCCGAATCGAGGCGGCGGGTGCCGGCTTCCATCAGCCCAAGCGACGCGACCGCGCCGAGGGTGATCGCCAGCGCGGGCACTTCCGGCGGCAGCCCAAGTCCCAGGAACGGCCAGATGAAGAGGACGATGCCGGCAATCGAAACGGCGGCGATGCTCATGAGGAGCTCTCGCTCCGTGGCGCCGCCGCCAACTCCGTGGCGCGGCCGTCGCGAAGTTCGACCGTTCGATCCGCCAGCTCCGCAGCGAGCTCCGTGTCATGAGTGGCAAGGACGACGGCGGAGCCCCGGTCGGTCAGGGCTCTCACCGCGGCGGCCAGTGAGCGGCGAGCGGCCGCGTCCATGCCCCGTGTCGGCTCGTCGAGGAGGGCGAGGGCCGGCGAGCCGGCCAGGGTCGCAGCCAGCGCGGCCCGCTGCCGCTGCCCAGAACTCAGGTCGCGCGGGTAGCGATCGGCGAGATCGTCCAGGCCGAAGGCGGCGAGCATCGTCTCCGGGCGGTCGGCGCTGCCGGTGCGGCGAAGGGTCAGGGCCACTTCCGCGCGGACCGTCGGCAGGTGAAGGAGCGCGCCGGGGTTCTGCGGCAGGTAGGCGGTCCGGCCGGCGGGCCGCAGCACCGCGCCCGCCAGCGGAGGGAGCAGACCCGCCAGCGTCCGCAACAGCGTCGTCTTGCCGGAACCGTTGGGGCCGAGCAGGGCCACGACCTCGCCGCGGCCGCCCGCCAGAGAGAGGTCATGAAGGACCGGTTCGCCGGCCCGTCCCGCGGGGCCCGCGGCGACTCCCCGCAGCTCCCACGCGAGATCGCCGCCCGTGGCCCGTGATTGCCGGACGTCGACGGCCCACGGCCGTGGCCACGGGCCGTCGACTACGGCCGTGACCCGGCCGCCCTCCACGATCATCGTTCGGTCCGCAGCCGGCGCCAGCGTCTCGAGTCGATGCTCCGCGACGACGATCGCCCGTCCCTCCGCCGCGAGCCCGCGACACGCCTCCAGGACTGCGGCCGCGCCCTCCGGATCGAGCTGCGAAGTGGGCTCGTCCAGGGCCACGAGCAGCGGCCGAAGGACCAGGACGGCGGCCAGCTGCACCCGCTGCCGCTCCCCGCCGGAGAGGGTCGCCAGCCGCCGTCCGCGCAGCGCCTCGATCCCGAGCGCGACCATCGTCTCGTCCACCCGATCGCGCATTTCGGCTCGGGCAACTCCGAGGTTCTCGAGGCCGAATGCGATCTCGCGCTCCACGGAGCCGTAGACCGACTGAGTCTCGACGTCCTGGAAGACGAGCCCGACGCGCTCGGCAAGCCGCGGGATCGGCGTTCGGAACGGGTCGAGGCCGGCGACATCCGCGCGGCCGGAGACACGCCCACCGTGAAACTGGGGCACGAGACCGTTGAACACGCGCAGTAGCGTGGACTTGCCACCGCCGGAATCTCCGGCGACGAGCGTCAGCCCGGGCTCGATCGCCAGATCGACCGCGCGCAACGACGGCTCGGCCTGGTTCGGATACCAGTAGGAGACACGGTCCAACCGGGCGACGGCGCTCCCGATCGGCGCCGTCATCTCGACCGTCTCCGCGCCGCCGGCAGCGTGAGCACAGGTATCGTCAGTCCCAGGCACCCGACGACGGCGAGCGGGTTGATCGGCGGGAACGAGAAGGTCGGGTATGGGTACCAGTCCAGAGGCGCCCCCGCCACTCGCAGACCGACGAACAGGATCGCGGCCGCGATAGCCGCGCCGACGACGAGGAAATCTCGCGGACCGAAGGTCGAACCGGCGTAGCTCGTGCGCCGCCCCGAGCCGAACGCGCGAGCCTCCATCGCCTCGGCGAGCAGGACCGAATCCTCGATGGCCGTCAGGACGACCGGGACCAGAACCTCGTTCCAGGAGCGAAGCCCGCGCGGACGCCAGCCGCGCATCCGCTGCGCGTCCCGGATCTCGGTGAAGGTCCGCCCGAAACCCGAGACGAGGTTGAGCGATGTGGCGACGGCGATCCCCGTCCGTTCCAGCGAGCCGGGCATGGCGTCGACGACGTCGTGCGGCTCGAGAACCAGCGATAGCGGCGCGACCGCCAGTAGTGCCGCCACAAGGCCGAGCCCGAGCGCGCCGCCGAAGGCCAGCGATTCGAGTGTCAGCGGCCCGCCGACGAGCGGCATCCAATCGGGCAGGCGAGCGATCACGTCGGCTCCGGTGTGGCTCGCGAGCAGGTTGATGAGCGCGGCCAGCGCTGCGGCCAGCGTCACCGCCACCGCCAGCGGCCACAGCCGGCGCCGCGGCGGCAGCCACGTCAGCACGACGTTGAGCGCCACAAGAGCGACCAGCCCGCGATATACGGGATTGTCGCTGATGAGGGCGACGGTGACCGCGCAGAGCGACCACACGAGCCAGGCCCGCGGCGCGAGGGTGGGACGACCGGCGGGCGGCGAGGCGAGCGCCGGGCCGACCGGTGACAGCTCGGACGCGCCGGATCCGGCACGCGGCGACTTGGGCGCGCCGACTCCGGCGCGCGGGCCGGACGCGGCGGTCACGGACCCGGACGCCTGCCGGCTACGAGCCGCAGGATTGCGAGTCCGGCCAGCCCGCCGCCCACAAGGGCGGCCAGGAGCAGGCCGAGATCGAGGCCGGCGGGCGGCGGCTGGGTGGGAGCCTGGTACGGCGGGCCGGCGGCGACTGCCGCCCTCCCGGTTGCGACGGCCGCCACGGCAACCGGCGCCGGCGATTCCGTAGCGGCGGTCGTGGCCTCCGCCGCCATCGTCGGAGTGGCAGCCGCGGCCGTCGGCGGGGCCGATACGATGCCACTCTCCGCGGACCGGCGAGGGGCCGGCGTCGCTGCCGCGGCGCACACGCCAGACGCCGAAACGGGCGCGGCCGGGACGCCGGAGGCGGGCACGAAGCGGACGCCTTCCGCGTCACCGTCATGCAGCACCAGGGTCGAGATGCCCACGTTGGCGAGCTGCCACGATCCTCCGCCATTAGCCACGAAGACGGCCCAGTAGTTGTCCTTGCCTGGGCAATCGACATACCGCGACGGCTCTCCGTCGAGCGCGCAGACTGCGTCGCCGAAACCGCCGAACGTCCGGCTGGACCAGGACACTCCGGACAGGTTCAGCAGCTGCTCTCCCGAGATGGAGTCCGTGGCGAAGGCGACACAGCGGCTCACGACCGAGCCGTCGCCATGCTCCACTACCAGAGCCGCGTGGTGCGAACCCGCGGCGGCGCACTCGGGCACCGACGGCGCCACGGGCGCGAACGAAGCGAGCACCGCCAGGAGCACTGAGGCCGGGACCAGAGTGACTAGACGGATCACCGAGTCCACGGCCGTGTCATGAAGAGCCAGCCCCCGCCCAGCACCGCGATCAACCCCAGGACGGCGACCGCGCCATAGAGCAGCGCCGAAGGCGCCGACGGATCCGAAGGTTGCGACGGGCCGGCGGTGGAGTCGACCGGGGCGAAGGTGACGCCCTCGACCTGTTCCGCCGGGGCAGACGTGCCGGCGTCCGCGAGCGCCTCGGTTGAGGTTGCGGCGGCGGTTGCCGGTGCCGGCGGCACTGTAGCGGTCGGCACCGCGGTGTCGGTCGGCGCCGCGGTGCCGAGGACCTCGGTCGGTCGGACGGTTGGCTTCGCCGTAGGTCGAACCGTAGGTCGAACCGTCGGCCTGGCCGTCGGGCGGGCGGTGGGTCGAGGGGTCGGATGGGGCGTTGCAGTTGCAGGTGGGACGAGGCTCATGTACGGGGTCGCACTTGGGCTCGATCTAGCACCCGGCGTGGCCGTCTCGGCCGTCCCGATACATTGACGTGGCGGGACTCGGCCGATCGTCCAGTTCACCGCACCGGCATAGGGAATGCGGACGAGCGCCGCCGGAACCTGGCTGGTGGTGAAGGCGTTGGGCGCCTGGGCCGGGTATGCGAAGCCACCTTTGGCCGTCTGGATCGACCGCAGATGCGTCAGCACCGAGTGCGTTCCCTGTCGCCAGCTCGATCCTTCGGGGTTCTGGCCGGTCGCTACCAGCGCCTGGAGAACGATGGCATCCGAGTCCGGATCGCTTGCCGGAGGCCCGTACACGGACGAGTTCTGATATGGGAATCCGCCGTCGGCGAGCTGCTGGGTGTGCAGGTATGCGAGAGCCGGCGCGTCGGCCGAGTGGTCTCCCGCCGAGTCCAGGGCCATGAGCGCGATCGCCGTTGAGTTCGTGTCGCCCTGGCCCGCCGCGACGGGGGCCGTCCCGTAGCTCCAGCTGCCGTCGGCGTCCTGGAGTGCCTTCAATTCGGCGAGAGCCGCTCCCGGCACGGAGCCGCCGGCCGCCTCGACCGCAAGAATCGCGAACGACTGTCCGAACGTCGACCCGTCGCCGTAAGTGCCGCCGGCCGAGTGATAAAGCGAAGCAAGTCGTGCGAGCAGATCGCGCCCTGCGAACTTGGCCGGATTCCCGCCGGCGGCGACGACCGCCAGAACCGTCTTGCCCGTCTTCGCCGCGTCGCCCGCCGCCGCATCCGACGCGGTCGCGAGGAAGCCCAGGGCGGTGGCCGTCTGTGCGCAGGTCTTGAGCTTGGCCGGGTCGTAGCCCGCGGCCGCGGTCCCGATCACGAAGTCGGCCGTCTCGCCGATGGAGCCGTCGAGCGAACCGTCGGCCCACTGCGCGGCCCAGAGGTACTCGACAGCGGCAGTTGCCCGTCCCGAATCGGTGGGCACGGATGCCGAAGTGGAAAGCGCCGCCGCCAGGCCAAGCGGCGCGGCCAGGAGAGTCGCCAGTATCGCGCTGGCGACGACCAGTCTTCGCATTCTTCCTCCGGCGGCATACCCGCCTGCCGGAGGGGACCTCGCCGCCGGAGGCCTCCCATCCGATCCGCGCAGGTGGGTGACTTGCGCCGCTCGGTCAGGTCTCCTGGCTTGCGATCGTGAGTCATCAGCTTCCGCCGATGACTTTGCTGCTGGCTGCCTTCCCAGGCCTTCGCCCAGTGGCTGCGATTGAGCTTTCGCCCAATCGCCAAAACCAATTGGCTCCCGCCAATTGGCTCCTTGCCAGCCGCTCCTCGCTCACAGTTGCGCGACAGCGCCGGTTTCGCACCGGCTTCCCTGAAACGAGCGGCTCTATTCGTGATGGCATGGGGAGGTTAC
>Ga0182021_10000785_pt1 | contig 35426 bp, 27 predicted proteins | sample 612E3MmetaG_FD_120493 | JGI IMG/M metagenome (GOLD analysis project Ga0182021, IMG submission 120493) | Permafrost microbial communities from Stordalen Mire, Sweden - 612E3M metaG (Illumina Assembly) | ecosystem: Environmental > Terrestrial > Soil > Wetlands > Permafrost | place: Sweden...
GGAGACCGAGACGCTCGAGAACCCGAACTACCGCACCGTGGCCTGGAGCGGCAACCACCTGCAGGTCACCCTCATGTCGATTCCGGTCAACGGCGACATCGGACTAGAGAAGCACCCCGACACTGACCAGTTCATACGGCTCGACCGCGGCCGCGGTCGAGCCCAGATGGGACCCGCCAAGGACGAACTGACCTTCGACCAAGAGGTAACCGACGGCTGGTGCGTCATCGTTCCGGCCGGCAGCTGGCACAACGTCACCAACATCGGCGACGAGCCGATGCAGGTCTACACCATCTACGCGCCGCAACACCACAAGCCGGGCAAGGTGCACCAGACCAAGGCGATCGCCGACACCGACACCGACGACGAACCCGCCGACTGGTCTGTTCAACCAGACCCGGTCGCAGACCAGCACGCCTAAGCTGAGCCGCCTGACCTGGACATCCGCTCACTTCTGCCGCTGTCGGCGCGGTCGGTCGTGCCGATGAGCGGTTCCCAGCCGAATGAGCCGAGCGTGCACGTTCTGGATTCCTCGTCTCGCCCCGCGAGTATTGAGGCTAGGGCCGCGGCACGCCGCCGGACGAGGTCAGGACCGCGTCGTGGCAAGGGGTCAGGTCCGTCTGCAGAACCTCACACCCTAGCCACCTTTGGTTGACGGAGCGCTTCGGTGGCGACCCGACACGCGATGCGCTGGCGTGTGGCTCAGGGGCGACCGAGCAGCATCGCGACGCCCTGGCCGACACCCACGCACATTGTGGCGATGGCATAGTCGAGGCCCTCATCCGCCAGGGTCTGGGCGGCGGTCAGCGCCAGCCGTGCTCCGCTCATCCCGAGCGGATGGCCGAGGGCGATGGCACCTCCATGGGGGTTGACGTGCGGCGCGTCGTCACCGAGGCCCAGGGCCCGAAGGACGGCGAGCGACTGTGAGGCGAAGGCCTCGTTGAGCTCGATCGTCCCGACGTCGCCCAGCCGCACGCGAGTCCGTTCGAGCAGCCGGTTGACGGCCGGAACAGGGCCAATGCCCATGACCCGGGGCTGCACTCCGGCGGCGGCCGTGGAGATGATCCGTGCCAGAGGCTGCAGCCCGTACCGCTCGACGGTGGGGCCCGAGGCGACCAGCATCGCGGCGGCCCCGTCGTTGATACCGGAGGAGTTGCCCGCGGTCACGGACCCGCCCGCGAAGAGGGGCCGCAGGCCGACCAGGGTCTCCGCCGAGGTCTCGCGAGGGTGCTCGTCACGCGTCACGACGACCGGCTCGCCCTTTGCCTGCGGCACCGACACCGGTACGATCTCGCGGGCTAGGCGCCCGTTCGCCTGTGCCGTGGCCGCCCGGTCCTGCGAGCGCAGGGCGAAGGCGTCCTGATCCTCGCGGCTGATGTTGTGGTCATCGGCAACGTTCTGCCCCGTCTCCGGCATGGAACTGGTGCCATACGTCGCCCGCATCGCGGGGTTCACGAAACGCCACCCGATGGTCGTGTCGTGGATCTCGGCCGACCGCGAGTACGGTGTCTGCGCCTTGGGCTGCGCAAACGGCGCCCGGCTCATGCTCTCGACTCCGCCGGCGATCATCAGGTCGCCATCTCCGGCGATGATCGTGCGGGCCGCGTAACCCACCGCATCCAGGCCCGAGGCGCACAGGCGGTTGATGGTCGTCCCCGAGACCTCGACGGGCAGTCCCGCCAGCAGCGCCGACATCCGAGCGACGTTGCGGTTGTCCTCGCCGGCCTGGTTGGCGCAGCCCAGGACGACGTCATCGACCGTTGACCAGTCCACGTCAGGGTGCCGCCCCGTCAGCTCGCGGATGACGTGCGCCGCCAGGTCGTCCGGCCGGACGACGGCCAGGGCACCGGCATACCGACCGATCGGCGTGCGGACCCCGCAGACCAGGTAGGCCGCGCGGGCATCACTCATGTTGACGTGCCAACGACCCGGGCCCGGCCAGCTTCGGTGATCACGCGGTACTCCTGCTCGGTGACCAGCATCGGCGGGTCGGTGTTGTAGAGCCTGGCCAACGCCGCCCGCTCAAGCCCCACCTCGCGGGCCACCTGGTGTGCCTCCAGCTTGTGCAGGCGGCCATCGGGGGCAGCGGCGATCTGCGTCAGGAAGACAGTCGCGGGGTCGCCGCTGACCGGGGAGGCCATGGGCGGGTCGGGGAGTTCGACCAGCGCCGCGAGCTGCTGGACCACGGCCCGGACGCTCTGGCGCCAGGCCTCCGCGGTCGCCAGGACGTCCCTGGGCGCACCACCGGAGCCTTGCCAGGTTCGCCGGGGGTGGCGGCGCACATACTCGCGCTCCAGCTCAAGCATGCGGGTGGTGTGGTGCGCGAACTGCTCGGCGCTGCCATGCAGGAAGACCCAGTTGCGCGTGGCGTGTGCCTGGGTTCCCTGCTGCTCGAGCTCCACGTCGCTCAGCTCGCGGGCTGGCCGTCCCGGAATGTCGTTGACACTCATCGGAGGGTTCCTTCCTGGTCGATCCTGCGCAGGCCGTCTCGGTAGCGCTTGGCGTTGTCGGTGTACTCACGCACCGCGAAGTCGATCCATTGCGCCTGCTCCCCAGGGTCCATGGGCCTGGGCCTGGCGGGGATGCCCAGCGCCAAGTGGTTCGGGGGCACGTCGAGGGCCTCCGGCACCAGGGCCTTGGCGCCGACGACGGAGCCTGTCCGGATGACCGCGCGGTTGAGGACGACGGAGCCCGAGCCCACGAGACAGCGGTGCTCGACCGTGCAGCCTTCGAGGTGGGCGTTGTGTCCGACGACGCAGTCGTCTCCGATCACGGTCGACCACTCCTGGGTGGTGTGCAGGATGGTGCCGTCCTGGATCGACGTGCGCTCGCCGATGACGATCTGCCCGAAGTCCGCCCGAAGCACCGCGCCGGGCCAGATCGACGAGTGTGCGCCGATCCGGACGTCGCCGATGACTACCGCGTCGGGGTGGACGTAGGCGTCCGGGTGGATCTGCGGCATGAGTGAGTCAAGTGCGTAGATCGGCATCGGTTCAGACCCCTTCGGGCTGGCTCGTGGCGGCCCCGTCGACGACGTCGGCGGGCAGCCGGGACAGCCCGGCGTACACGTGCATTGCGTTTCCACCCAGAACGGCGGCGGCGACGTCGTCGGCTAGCAGGTCGGCGATCGCCGAGGCGTTCAGCGCGGTCCCGGGCACCCCAGGCCAGTCGGTGCCGAAGATCCACCGCCGGGCGAGCCGGCCCAGGTCGTGCTTGGCGTAGTACTCCGGCAGCCGCTTGGGCGGCAAGCCGGACAACTCGATCCACACGGTCTCGTTGGACAGTGCCATGAAGGCCGCCGTGTCATACCACCAGCCCCGGCCGCCATGGGCCAGGACGATGTTGAGGCCTGGGAAGTCCCTGATGACCGGGAGCAGCAGAGCGGGGTCGGCGTTCTCGTTGACCGATCCAGGGAACGAGCTTGTCCCACTGTGTACAACCAGCGGCACCTGCCGCTCCTGCAGAACCTGATAGGCGGGATACAGGGCCTGGTCGTCGCTGCGGAACCCCCCGTGCACTGGGTGAAGCTTCAACGCTGCGGCACCGAGGTCGAGCTGCCGCTCAAGCTCGACGGCGATCGGGAAGTGCAGGTGCGGGTTCACGTTGGCCACGGGGCGGAACCGGACGGGGTTGTGCTCGACGACCGGCAGCAGGTCGTCGAAGGTCTGCATTCCGGTCGCCTTCGGGCTGTACTCGCAGAACAGCAGGGCGATGTCGACCCCCTGCGCGGCGAAGAGCTCGTCGAGCCGCTCGGGACGAGGCAGCCCGTCCGCGTCCCAGACGTCCTCAAGGATGCCGTCTGGCCCGAAGTCTCGAGCCCATTGAACCCAGGCGGGGCGCAGAGTGGTCAGCGACGGCACATGAACGTGTGCGTCGACCAGCGGTATGCCGTCCAGCACGATGGATGCCTAGAGTTCGGCAACCATCGGGGTGTCAACCCCGATGGGACCGGTCTTGTGCGATCCGCCAGGTGTTCCAATCGCCGCGTCGCGGCCCGGCAGCAGCTCGGTGAAGAAGCGGCGGTTGTCCTCGACGAACTCGGTGTGCTCCTGCGCGACGCGGCGGTCCTGGGTGATGGCCTCGACCGGGCAGACCGGCTCGCAGGCACCGCAGTCGATGCACTCCCGGGGGTTGATGTAGAGCTTGCGGTCGCCTTCATAGATGCAGTCGACGGGGCACTCTTCGACGCACGACTTGTCCATGATGTCGATGCATGGCCCGGCGATAACATACGGCATGGTGAGTCTCCTGCCTCTGGAAAGCATTGGGACTGTTGAGGTCTGGGTCTGTTCAGGCCAGCACGGGCTCCGACGCCGGATTGTCGGTGGAATGCCCGGGGAACAGCTGGGCTGCGGGGTCGAGGTGCACTGCGGCGTTGTTGACCGCGGTGGCCACCTCACCGAACCCGACGGCGATGAGGCGGACCTTGCCGGCGTAGTCGGTGATGTCTCCGGCCGAGAAGATGCCCGCGACGTTGGTGCGCATCATCGAGTCGACGACCAGGTGGCGGTTGTCGTGCAGCTGCAGGCCCCAGTCGCGCAGCGGGCCCAGGTTGGCAGTGAAGCCGAGTGCCGCGACGAGCTTCTGGCAAGGGAGCCTGTGCGGCTCGCTCTCGCCGTTGATGGTGATCTCGATGCCCTCGAGCTGGTCGCCGCCGGTGGCCGTCATGACCTGAGCGTTGGTGACGATCCGGACGGAGGTGGCTCTGAGCTGCTCCACCGACCCCTGATGGGCACGGAAGGCTTCACGACGATGGACGAGGGTGACGCTGCTCGCGATCGGCTGGAGCATCAAAGCCCAGTCCACGGCGCTGTCCCCGCCGCCGACGATGACGACGTCCTTGCCGGTGTACTCCGCTGACGAGGGCACGAAGTACTCCAGGCCCCTGCCGAGGAAACCCTCTCCGACTGGCAGCGAACGCGGAGTGAAGGTGCCGATGCCGCCGGTGATGACGATCGCGCCGGTCGAGATCTCGACGCCGGTACTGGTCTTGACGACAAGTAGGTCCGGCTCGCCCTCGCGGGCAACCCGGTCCAGCTGCTGCGCCTCCTGGCCGAGCAGGTAGAGAGGGTCGTAGTGTGCGGCTTGCTCAGCGAGGTTGCTGATCAGCTGACGCCCCGAGATCGCCGGGAAGCCGGCTATGTCGAAGATCTGCTTCTCGGGGTACATCGCGCTGACCTGACCACCGATCTGGCTCAGGGAGTCGATCACGGCTACCTTGAGGCCACGGACGCCGGCGTAGTAGGCGCCGAACAGCCCGACCGGGCCGGCGCCGACTATCAGCAGGTCAACCTCGATGGCGTTCATGAGTAGACCCCTTGCTCAATCGTGGTCGAGGGTTGCTGGGCCGTTCGACTGACGTTGTCGGCGACGAGATGGCGCACCTTGAAGCGCTGTAGTTTGCCGGTGGCCGTCTTGGGCAGCTCGTCGACGAAGATGACGGTGCGAGGGCTCTTGAAGTGGGCCAAACCGTCCCGGCACCATGCGATGAGCTCGTCCTGTGTGACCGAGCCCTGGGTGACGACGCACGCAACCGGCTTGTCGAGCCCCTCTGCATCCGGGAACCCGACGACCGCAGCCTCTGCCACCAGCGGGTGCTCGAGCAGCCGGCTCTCGACCTCGCCGGGGCTGACCCAGATACCGCCAGCCTTGATCAGGTCGCTGCTTCGGCCCAGACAGGTGTACGAGCCGTCCTCGTTCTCCACGTACGTGTCGCCGGTGTTCAGCCACTGCCCGACGAAGACCTGCCGGGAGGCCGCGGTGCGGCGCCAGTACCCCAGGGCGATGGACTCCCCGCGGACGTGCAGGGTCCCAGGCTGTCCTCGGGGCACAAGCTCGCCCTCGGCGTCGCACAGCTGCAACTCGTAGCCAGGCACCGGGAGACCGGTCGTGCCTGGGCGGATGTCGTCGGGGCGGTTGGACAAGAAGATGTGCAGGGCCTCGGTCGAGCCGATCCCGTCGATGATCTCGACGCCGAACCGCTCGGTGAAGCGGCGCTGCAGCGGAGCCGGCAGCGGCTCGCCCGCCGACGTCCCTAGACGAACCGACGCGAACGAGTCGTCGCGAAGGTCGCTGTGGAGCAGTGCAGCGTAGAACGTCGGCACGCCGAAGAACAGGGTCGGGCGATCCTGCTGCATCCGCTCGAGCACTACCGCAGGTGTGGGGCGGCGCGGCTCAAGCACGGTCGTCGCACCGACCGACAGAGGAAAGAACGCCGAGTTGCCGATGCCGTAGGCGAAGAACAGCTTGGCGATCGAGAAACAGGAGTCCGCAGCAGTGATGCCCAGCACCTGGTCGCCGTAGGTCTGGCAGACGTGGCGGATGTTGGCATGCCGGTGCATCGCGCCCTTGGGCGAGCCCGTGGTGCCCGACGTGTAGAGCCAGAGCGCCCAGGCGTCCTCGTCGGTTGCCGCCACCGCGCGGTCCTGGTTCGTGCCCTCGCGCCCCAGGGCGACGAAATCGTCCCACGACCGCGCGGACGCAGCCGACAGAGCAGGTATGACGTCCGCACCCGCGAACACGAAGTTCTCCACCCCCGGGGCCAGGTCGATGGCCGCGGCGACAGTCTCGACGTACTCCTGCGTCGCGAAGACGACCCGGGCGCCGGAGTCGGCGATGATCGTGCCGAGCTCGTGAGCGGCGAGCATCGTCGACACGGGCACCGCGACGACACCGGCGCGGAACGCCCCCAGGACGCCGCTCAACAGCTCGACGTCGTCGGACATCACGAAGACGACGCGGTCGTCCCGACGCAGCCCGAGCTGTCGCAGCGATGAGGCGACGTCGCCGCTCAGCTGCGCCAGCTCGGCATAGGTCAGGGTCCGAGAGGACCCGCGAACAGCGGTGCGGTCGCCGCGGCCCTGCTCCACGTGACGGTCGACCAGCCACGCCGCCGCGTTGAAGGCCGGCGCCACGTCAGACCCTCCCGAGGTCGTACTCGCCCTTGCGACCCGTGCCGAACCTTCGCAGGGCGCCGTCCGGGCCAGAGGCATTCGGCCGCAGGAAGATCCAGTTCTGCCAGGCCGTGAGCCGGCCGAAGATCTTGGTCTCCATGGTCTCCGGGCCGACGAATCGGTGGTTGGCCTCCATGCCGGTCAGAGCGTCCGGCGACAGAGAAGCACGCTCCTCCAGGACGATGCGCAGCTCGTCCTCGAAGTCGATGTCATCCAGAGCCATGGTGACCAGGCCGAGCTCGACGGCTGCTGCAGGGTCAAGATTCTCGCCGAACCGGGCGCGGACGGCATCGACACTGTCGACGTGGCCCCAGAACCGGGACTCCAGCCGGGAAAGCTCATTGCCCATCGGAAAGGCGCCGTCGTTGGAGGCGGTCGCCACGATGGTCGCAGGCTCGGCGTCAGGGTCGACGTCCTCGTACACACCCTCGAGCATGTACTGACGGTCCGCAACAAGGGCCAGCTCGAGCAGGAGGCCGACAAAACAGCTTCCGGGCTCGATGACGGCGAAGAGGCTCCGACTGGTGACGTCCAGACGTTTGAGCGTCCGCTTGAAGTAGTGGTGCACCTCGGAGACGAACCAGTCGTCGGACAGCTCCGCGAGCTGGGCGTCATAGGCGAGCACCTGGTCGGCGTCCCCGGCGGTGCGCAGCACCCAGCTGCCGATCTCGAGCTCGTTGGTGCGCAGGTGAAGGATCAGGTCGTCCAGTGCGCGGGTGAGGGCCATCGGCCAGTAACCCACGCCTTGGGCCAGCACAGCGGTGGCGCCGGCGGGTGGAGCCTGGCTCGGGCCCTGCACGGTGATGTCGACGCGGCGGCGCAGGCGGTCAATCTTCGCGGTGACGTAGGGGTAGGTGATCTCGTCGCCGGACACCTCGCGATCAAGCGGAGTCAGTCGGATGCCCTGAGCGCCGGCCGGCCGACTCGAGGTGGCCGCAGCCTCGGCGGTGCGCCGCTTGATCTCCTCGGCGAACGCGTGGCGCGGGACGGTCGCGTCGACCAAGCCCCATTCCACGGCCGTGACGCCCCGGTAGCCCTCGGACTTGGTGGCGAACAGGTCCGCCCTGTCCTTGCGGACAAGCCGCTTGTCAACCACACGCGTCAGACCACCAGTGCCAGGAAGCACGCCGAGCAGCGGAACCTCGGGTAACGAGACGACGGACGAGCCATCGTCGATGAGAACGATCTGGTCGCATGCCAGGGCGAGCTCATAACCACCACCAGCAGCGGTGCCATTGAGCGCGGCAATCCACGTTTGGCCGGAGTTGGCCGTGGCGTCCTCGATGCCGTTGCGAGTCTCGTTGGTGAACTTGCAAAAGTTGACCTTCCAGCCGTGTGAGGACTGAGCGAGCATGCGGATGTTGGCGCCGGCGCAGAACATGCGCTCCAGGCCGCCGGTCATCACGACCGCCTTCACGCCCGGGTGCTCGAACCGCAGTCGCTGGACCAGGTCGTAGAGCTCGATGTCGACACCAAGGTCGTACGAGTTCATCTTCAGCTCGTAGCCGGCCACCAGACCGCCGTTCTCGTCGACGGTCAAGGTCGCCGTGGCCACCTCGCCGTCGACGTCCAAGCGCCAGTGGCGGTAACGGTCCGGGGACGTGAGGAAACTGACGGCTGGAGGCGCGGCAGGTGCCAGCTGGACGTCCTTGTCGGCAAGGCTCTCGGTCACGTCGGCAGTGACATACATGTCACACCTCTCAGCAAGTTGGATGGAATGGCGGCTTCATCAAATACTCTACGTCTATTGTGTCCTTCGTCAAGACTTTGTAGTATTTAATTGCACTCCGAGACTCACCTGGGTGCAAATCCCGACGGAACACTCCACGGGCTGAGACAATTCTGGCCAGAGATGACAGACAAACAGGAGGACAAGTCGTGCCAAGCGCGCCCGCGAAGGAACCCGTGCCCGCCAACGCAGCCGAGGCGATCGGCCGCCAGCGCGAGTCGGGCTCCCCCAGTGCACGCTCGCTGTTGCTCACGATCCTCGGAGAGTTCGTCCATCCCAGGCGCGGCGAGGTCTGGACGGGCACCCTGGTCGAAGCCTTCGGCGCACTCGGGATCGAGGAGAAGTCGGCCCGGCAGGCGCTGTCCCGGGTCGCGGGCGAGGGTTTGATGTCCTCGACCCGGCACGGCCGACGAGTCCGCTGGCAGCTGACCGGTGCCGGTGATCAGCTCCTGCGCGAGGGCACCGAGCGTATCTACGGGTTCATGCGTCAGCCCCACCCTTGGGATGGCCGTTGGCTCGTGCTGACCGTGAGGGTTCCGGAGAGTCAACGACAGCTTCGTCATCGACTGCGCACCCGGCTCACCTGGCTGGGCATGGGGTCGCCGTCGCACGGACTCTGGGTGGTTCCCGACGCCGGCAAGCAGGACGAGGTCCGCGCTGTGATCGAGGAACTGGGCCTGCGCGAACGAGCCTTCGCCTGGACCGGTACCGCCACCACCGCCGGCGACCCCGCCACGCTGATGGCCGCTGCTTGGGATCTCAACGATGTTGAGAAGCGATACCTGGCCTTCATCGATCAGTTCGAGCATCTCAGAGCCCCGACCGCTCGGGATGCGTTCGTCAACCAGGTGAACCTTGTCCAGAAGTGGCGCTGGTTCCCGTTCCTGGACCCGGACCTGCCCTGCGAGCTCCTTGACCACGACTGGCCTGGTCGGCGCGCAGCCGCGACGTTCCATGACCGCCACGAACGCTGGCACCGCAAGGCACAGGCGGAGTGGGAACGCATGGACGATGAGGCAGGCCAGCGAAGCTGACCGGCCCGCCTGCCTCGCCGACATCGGGGTGCGCCAGCGTGGTCATGGCCGCAGACTCGGATCCGAACCCGGCATGACGATGACCGGTCGGCACCCAAGGGCGGCGACCGGTCATCATGCGTCTGCGACTTCTCAGGCGAGCGCCTCCTCCTTGAGATGCACGTAGTCGAACTCGACGGGCTGCTCGTTGATGCCTGTCTGCGGCGGGGCGATCCAGTTCGCGAACTTGCCCGCTTCGTACTCGGGCACCATCAGCTTGGCGACCGACTCGCGGTCCTCGGCGCTGGGCAGCCAGTCGGACTTGCTGGCTTGCCACGTCGCCTCATCGAGCAGTTTGCCTTCGGGGCTGAGGTGGTGGCTGGAGTACGTGCCGACGGCCCGGTTGAAGCCCTCGTGTGGCAGATAGAGGCGCTCCGGGAGCCCGGCGTCCTCCAGTGCCTGGTTCCAGCGGCGGACACCGTTGGCGCAGTCCGCTGCGTACTCGTCTCGCAGGTCGAGGTTGAGGGCGCTGAGCATCGGGACGGTCTTCTGGGCGATCTTGCCGTCCTCGACGAGGGGCATGGTGCGCTCGGCCTCGAGCAGCTCGTGATCATCCTTGCGACGGGTCTCCATCCAGCGGCCCTTGAGCCCTGAGGAGTAGTAGTTGCCCGCGTTGGTCGACTGCTCGGAGCCGAACAGGTCCATGGAAACAGAGAACTGGAAGTTGAGGTACTTCTGGATCACCGCGAGCGGGATGCCGCCGTGCTTGAAGATGTCAGCAGTGCCGTGCTCATTCATGAGCTCGGCGGTGCGCTCCACCGTCCGCTGGACGCCGGTGGTGCCGACGAACATGTGGTGAGCCTCCTCCTTGAGCATGAACTCGCAGGTGCGAGCCAGCGGGTCGAAGGCCGACTCCTTGAGGGTGCCGAGCTGGTACTTGCCGTCGCGGTCGGTGAAGTAGGTGAACATGAAGAACTGCAGCCAGTCGGTGGTCTCCTCGTTGAATGCACCCAGGATGCGGGGGCTGTCCAGGTCGCCGGAGTTGCGTTTGAGCAGCTGCTCGGCCTCATCGCGACCCTCACGACCGAAGTAGGCGTGCAGCAGGTAGACCATCGCCCAGAGGTGGCGGCCCTCCTCAACGTTGACCTGGAAGAGGTTACGCAGGTCGTACAGGCTCGGCGCGTTGCTGCCCAGGACGCGCTGCTGCTCGACGGACGCAGGCTCGGTGTCGCCCTGGACGACGATGAGACGCAACAGGTCGGCGCGGTGCTCTCCCGGAACCTCCTGCCAGACCGGCTCACCCCGGTGCTTGCCGAAGGTGACCTTGCGCTCGGGATCGCGCTCCGCCAAGAAGATGCCCCAGCGGTACTGCTCCATCGGCACGTGGTCGAAGTGTGCCCAGCCGTCGCGACCGACGGCGGTCGCCGTGCGAAGGTACACGTCCTTGGTCGGGAGCGCAGGGCCGAGCTGCTTCCACCAGTCGAGGAACTTGGGTTGCCAGCTCTCGAGCGCGCGCTGCAGCCGCCGATCGCCGGCCAGATCGACATTGTTGGGGATGCGCTCGCTGTAGTCGATGGTGCTGAGTGGTCCCGTCGGGCGCGGTGCGGGTCCGGTTCGGGCGTCAGTGGACATCAGCTCTCCTGTGGTTGGACTTCGGTTCCTACAGAAAGTTCTACACTTCTTTTGCGTTACCGCCAAGGGTTTGTCGACTATTTCTCGCCGGAGTCTTCGCCCAGCACGAAGCTCAGCAACTGCGGACTACCCTGAAGGGCCGTGCGCTGCAGGTGTCCGTAGACGGCGCGTAGGCCGCCCTCTTCCTGTCCCCCGCCGGCTCGTCCGGGGCCGCCGTGGACCAGTTGCGGCATGGGTATGCCGTGACCGGTGGACTCGCCTGCGTTGTCGCGGTCAAGCACCAGCAAGCGACCGTGGAAGGGCGCGGCGCCGAGAATGACGTCGCGGACGAAGCCGGGGTCATGGGAGACGATCGAGCCGGCCAGGGACCCCTGACCGCGGGCGATCAGGTCGAGCAGCCCGTCGGTGTCGGTGTACGGCATCAGCGTGCAGACCGGCCCGAACGCCTCGACCTCATGCGGCTCGGACCGTCCGGCGTCGGTGACCTGCACGAGCACTGGCGAGAGGAACGCTCCCACTTCGGAGTCGGCACCGACGACCTCCACGCGCTCGGGGTCGCCATAGACGATCCGGCCGGCGGATGCGAGGGTGCGCACTGCCCGGCGCACGTCGTCTCGCTGGGCTGTGCTGACCAGCGCTCCCATGGTGACGCCGTCGGAGCCCGGGGCGCCGATGACCACCTTCGACAGCCGGTCGGCGGCTGCCGCGGTGACGTCGTCCAGAAGCCCGGCTGGCACAAACCCCCGCCTGATAGCGGTGCACTTCTGTCCGGCCTTGACTGTCATCTCCCGAACAAGCTCTGTGACGAAGAGGTCGAACTCCGCACTGCCCGGACCGGCGTCCGGCCCGAGCACCGAGCAGTTCAGCGAGTCGGCCTCGGCATTGAAGTGCACCGACCTGGAGGTGACCGCCGCGTGGCCGCGCAGCAGTGCTGCGGTGTCGGCCGACCCCGTGAAGCCAACATGGTCTTGGCCGCCCAGAAGGTCGAAGAAGTCGCCGAGCGACCCGCAGATCAGCTGCAGGGCGCCCTCGGGCAGGACTCCCGCCTCGTCCAGGATGCGCACCGCGTGAGCGGCGATGTAGGAGGTCTGAGTGGCCGGCTTGACCACTGTGGGGACTCCTGCGAGGAGCGCCGGTGCCAGTTTCTCCAGCATGCCCCAGACGGGAAAGTTGAAAGCATTGACCTGCAGGGCCAGTCCGAGCGGCGAGGTGAGCACGTGCTGACCGGAGAACGTCCCGGCCTTGCCCAGTGGCTCCTGGGGACCCTCCACCACCACTCGGCCCTGGGGAAGCCCCTTGCGGGCGATGCTGGAGTAGACGAAGGTCGTGCCGACGCCGCCGTCGACATCCACAGCGCAGTCGCGACGCGTCGAACCCGCTCGCGAAGACAGGTCGTAAAGCTCCTCCTTACGTGCGTTCAGCGCGGCCCCGACGTCCTTGAGCACCGCAGCGCGCCCCGCGAAGTCCAGGGACCGCAGTGCCGGTCCGCCGACCTGCCGCGCGTAGCGAGCCACCTCGGCCAGATCGAGGCCTTCGCTGGTGACGCGCACGATATCCTCGCCGGTCACTGCGTCCCGAACGACCTGGCCGTCACCGGCGCCGCCCGTCCATTTTCCCGCAACCCAGCTCTCGAGTACGTCGGCAGTCATGCGTCCTCCTCCTGCGTCCAGTCATAGAAGCCCCGACCGCTCTTGCGGCCCAGATGGCCCTGCTCAACCAGCGCCACCATCAGGTTCGGTGGCGAGAACCTCGGCCCCAGCTCCCGCTCCAGGTAGCGGGCAATCCCAAGACGAACGTCCAGGCCCACCATGTCGGTCAGCCGCAGTGGCCCGGTCGGGTGGCCGTATCCCAGGGTCATCGCGGCGTCAATGTCCCGTGCCGAGGCGACACCCTGCTCGACCATCCGGATCGCCTCCAGTCCGAACGCGACGCCAAGGCGGCTGCTGGCGAAACCTGGTGCGTCCCGAACGACAACCGGCGTCTTGCCCAGCTGCTCCACCCAGGACACGGCCCGCTCGCGCAGATCCGGCGCGGTGGCGGTGGCGATGATGACCTCGACCAGCTTGCTGGCAGGGACGGGGTTGAAGAAGTGGAGCCCCAGCAGTCGCTGCGGCCGGGCGAGGGCCTGCGACAAGGTGTCCAGCGAAAAACTGCTCGTGTTGGAGGCGATGACCGCGTCGGGACCGACGACGTCCTCGATCGCGCGCAACGTCGTCAGCTTAAGGTCCAATTCCTCGGGAACGGCCTCAACCACCAGGTTGGCGCCGGCGAGGTTGCCGTGACGGTGCACCGTGCGCAGCCGGGACATCACCTTGCCGGGATACTCGATCTGGCCCCGCGTGACGCTGACCAGGACGGCACGCTCCACCCGCTGCCTGGCAGCCGCCGCCGACTCCTCATCCCGCTCGACCAGGTCGACCTCGGAGCCGGCGAGCAGGAGTGCGTGGGCGATGCCGGCGCCCATGCGCCCACCACCAACGACCCCGCACCGGTTCGGCAGCGTGTCGCCACGGTCTCGCGCCCGCACGCGGGCGATCATCTCGGTCATGTCAGTCCTCCTGTCGCGTCGATCACAGCGCCCGTGACCCATCCGGAGTCGGCAGTGCACAGCATGAGCACGGCACCGGCGATGTCGTCAGGGGTACCGAGTCGCCGCATGGCGTTGGTGCCGGCCATTGCCTCGATGGCCTTGGGCGAGGTGCCCCGACGCAGTGTCTCCGTGTCCGTGGCCCCGGGCCGCACCACGTTTACCGTGATACCGCGGGCAGCGACCTCCTTGGCTGCCACGCGCGCCGCCGCTTCCAGACCCGCCTTGGCTGCGGCGTAGGTGCTCTGCCGGGCCGGCGCAAGCTGAGCGGCGGCGCTCGACAGGAGGACTATGCGCCCGCCGTCGACCACACGTCGCGCGGACTCACGCAGCGCCAGCAACGCCGAACGCAGGTTGAGGGCGAGCGAGTCGTCGATGAGCTGCTCGGTCAGGTCGGTGATCCTCGGGTAGTCCCAGCCGCCCACGCAGTGGACGACGACGCGCAGGTCCCCCAGCTCCTCCGCCACGTCGAAGGCGACACCGACCCCGGCCTCGCTGGTCGCATCGGACTGGACTACCTGAGCAGTGCCGCCTTCGGCAACCAGGTCGTCGACCAGCCGCTTAGCACGATCGAGGTCCTTCCAACAGCCGACCGCCACGGCGTGGTCGGCAGCCAGCCGACGACTCACGGCGGCACCGATCCCGCCGCCGCCGCCAAGCACAAGTGCGCTGGGAACTGCCATGACGAGTGGCTCCGATCTTGTCGAGGAGATCCAAACATGCCACATAATCATCGTCTTGCGTTAGGGGAGTGTCATATTTCTGGTCGACCGTCTCACGCAGTGACATCCTCTGGTGGTCGCCGCAACCACCAAACGGGCACGGAGTGGGTTGTCACCGGATCGCGGTGACCGTGCTCCGACGCGGGAGCCGGAAGTCGGTGGCTTTGTGCACGCCGATCGCGAACTGGCCGCGGTCCGCCACCGCCGTGGGCGCGCCGATACCTGCGGCGCTCTCGACGGCCGTCGCCTGGACCCCGCCGTGCACGACGCCCTGTGGTGTGTGGTGCCGGGGTTTGGAGCCAGGCTGTTGACGGCAGGTCCTAAGCCCTACGCTGCACTCATGCCGGTCGCCGCCCATGTGGATTACCCGCGGCAATGGGAAGCGGATGTCGTCCTGCGGGACGGCACGACCGCGCATCTGAGACCAATTACTCCCCAGGACGCCGAGGCACTGCAGCGAATGCATGTCGCCCAGTCCCCCGAGTCGACGTTTCTGCGCTTCTTCGTGCCGATGCCCAGACTCTCCGAGCAGCTCCTACAGCAGTTCACCCATGTCGACCACATCGCCCGGGTGGCGATCGTCGCACTGATCGGCGGCGAGATCGTCGGCGTCGCTCGCTACGACCGCATCGACGAGCAGCAGGCGGAAGTCGCCATCAGCATCTCCGACGCCCACCATGGCCGGGGTCTGGGGTCGGTGCTGCTCGAGCATCTCGCGGCTGCCGCGCGTGAGCGGGGCATCCACCGGTTCGTCGCGGAAGTCCTGCCCCAGAACCAGAAGATCGTGGCCGTCTTCCGCGACGCCGGCTATGAGGTCACCCATCACCCGAACCACGAGATGATCACGCTGGCCTTCGACATCGATCCCACCGACCGGTCGCAGGCCGTGTTGGAGACGCGGGAGCACCGATCCGAGGCGATGAGTCTGAGAACGCTGCTGGAACCGACCTCGATCGCCGTCATCGGTGCAGGCCGTGACCCGGATTCGGTCGGGGCACAGGCGCTCAAGCACATCCTCGACGCCGGCTTCACCGGTCGGGTGTCCGTCGTCAACCCCAAGGTGGACAAGCTCCAGGGAGTGCGGTCCTATGCACGGGTCGGCGAGGTGCCCGGCCTCGTTGACCTGGCCCTGATCGCCGTCCCCGCCGCAGCCGTGCTGGAGGTGGTGCGCGAGTGCGGCCTGGCCGGCGTGCGGGGCCTGATTGTGATGTCCGGTGGTTTTGCCGAAACAGGTGAGGATGACGGACTCGACCGCCAGCGCGAGCTGGTGCGGGTCGCCCGTTTGCATGGCATGCGCGTCGTCGGCCCCAGTTCGATGGGCCTGCTCAACACCAGCCCCCGTGTGCGACTCAACGCCTCGATGGCCGCACAGCTCCCCCCGGTCGGCGGGCTGGGCCTGTTCAGCCAGTCCGGCTCGCTGGGAGTCGCGGTGCTGGCCTCGGCTGGGCGGCGCGCTCTAGGGATCTCCAGTTTCGTCTCGGCCGGGAACCGCGCCGATGTGTCCGGCAACGCCTGTATGCAGTATTGGGAGGAGGACCCAGACACAGCGGTGGTGGGCATGTACCTGGAGAGCATCGGCAACGCTCGAAAGTTCTCCCGCATCGCAAGGAGGCTATCTCGCAAGAAACCGGTAGTTGTTGTGAAGTCCGGAGCCAGCGGGTACGGGGTACCGCCGGGACACGAAGTTCGCGCCTCCCGAGCGCCCCGGGAGGTACTGGATTCCCTGCTCAGCCAGGCCGGCGTCATTCGGGTCGACAACGTGCACCAGCTCTTCGACCTGGCCCAGCTGTTGCTGTACCAGCCGCTGCCCCCAGGCCCGCGCATCGGGGTCGTGGGCAACTCCCAGGCCATGGCGGTCTTGGTCGCTGACGCAGCCAGAAGCTGCGGGCTCAGCGTCGGTCTGGAACCCCTCACAGTGCGCCCACGGGCCAGCGCCGCTGAGTTCCGAGAGGCCCTCGAACGCTGCTACGCAGACGAGGGGATTGATGCGGTCGTGGCGTGCTTCATCCCGCCTCTGGGTGCGGTCAGCCCGGAGGTGCTGACCGCACTGAAGGAGGTCTCGGCCATCAGCAACAAGACCACCGTGGCCTGCCTGCTCGGCGTGCGAGGCGTCACCGGAGACGGGCTCACCCTTCCCCATTCGATGCGATCAATACCGGCGTACCCGACACCTGAGGACGCCGTCCTGGCGCTTGGGTCGGCGGTTCGCTACGGACAATGGCGGGGACGCGGCCCAGGGATCCGGGTCGACCCGCCCGGCATCGACCGGGTCCGGGCACGCCAGTTCGTCGAGCAGCGACTGGTCGGGGTCAAGGCCCCGACCGGCGTGCTCCTGGCCGCGGCCGATGTCGGCGCGCTGCTGGCCTGCTACGGCGTAGTCCTCTGGCCCACGGCAACCGTGACCGGGCAGGAGGAAGCGGTCGAGGCGGGGGATCGTCTCGGATGGCCGGTCGCACTGAAGACCACAGACCAGCGGCTCAGACACCGTCAGGAGCTTGGCGGCGTCATGTTGGGCATTGCAGGGCCGGAGGAGCTGCGGGCCGGGCTGCAGGCGCTGGCGCAGCGGACCGGGTCCGGCACCTCCTTCCTCGTTCAGCGCATGGCTCCCGAGGGCGCCTCCTGCGTAGTGCGGACCATGGAGGACGACTTGTTCGGTCCAGTGATCTCGTTCGGGTTGGCAGGGGACGCCTCCGAGCTGCTCGGTGACCTGGCGCACCGCATCCCTCCACTGACCGACCTCGACGTGGCCGATTTGATCCACTCGGTCCGAGCCGCCCCGCGGCTGATGGGCTATCGGGGCGCTCCACGCCTGGATGTCACCGCGCTGGAGGACCTCGCCGCCCGGATATCGTGCCTGGCCGACGATTTGCCGGAGGTAGCCGAGCTGGAGCTGAACCCCGTCATCGTCGCAGAGAACGGACTCGCAGTGGCAGGAGGCACCGTCGTCCTGGCCCACCCGGCCCCGCGTGCGGACGGCCCACGCCGGAGCTTGCTCACCTGACTGTCGCCGCCCTTGCGTGTCCTTGCCTTGGCGAAACCTCGATTCGGTAACGAGGCCGAAGAAGCCAGCCGTCTCCTACGCCGGGCCCGAGCCGGTCGCCAGCTGCCACTGACCGCGAAAGCCTCACCCGCGGGCGAAGTCGGATGACCACGACAGCAGCACGCACGTCAGCGCTGCGGGCGGGTGAGGGTCTGCAGCATGGCAATATCAATGACGCCCCGGGTCTTGGTACGGCCGCCACCGAGCTGGCCCGCCTTGACGCCGAGGTACTCGCCGATGCGCTGGCGCCATTGATCAGCCAATGTCTTGCGGTCGACCAGAATCAGTCTTGAGGTCGCGTGGTCGGCTGCGACGGCACATGCGATCACAGTCTTGCCTGCGCCGGGCGGAGCTACCAGGACGCCCAAGTCGTTCGTGGCTAAAGCGCGTCGGGCTGCCTGCTGGGCATCGTTCAGCTTCGCGGCGAAGGTGAAGGTCTGTGGCTCGCCGACGAGGCGATGGTCGGTCATCTACAGGCGACCTCGCTGGCCATGGAGCTGCGCCGGCTACTACCCGAGGTGTGGGCGGCGGTGGGCGACCAGCGGCGGGTCCTGGTCGGGTTTGACCGGGGCGGCTGGTCACCGGCACTGTTCGCGCACACACGCGGCTGGTTTTGACGTGCTGACCTGGCGCAAGGTCCCCGCCGACGACGTCGACAGGCCCTGTTTACCGACGTCACCCGCGTTGACGACCACGGCCGGGTCCACCAATGGCGAGTAGCGGACACCACCGCTGACCTGCCCATCAGCGAAGACGGCGACACCTTCACCATGCGCCAGGTCAGCCTGCAAGTGGCCAACACTAAAGCCGGCAGAGACAAGGACGGACAGGACTCGACCCGCCAGATCCACATCCTGACCACCCGCACCGGCCTGACCAGCGGTGAGGTCATCTACCGGATGGGATCACGGTGGCGCCAGGAGAACTACTCCTGCTACGCCCGGATGCACTTCGACCTCGACTCGCACGACGCCTACGCCACCACAGACGACGACCCGGACCGGATGGTCCCCAACCACGCCAAGGAGAAAGCCCACAGGCGGCTCCTGGCCGCCCGGGCCGGCTACGAACGGTCCATGGCCCGCACCGACGCGGCCCTTCTCGACGCGACCCACCCCCCCGCCCCAGGCCAAACCGTCCTGATCACCAACCAGACCCACGACGCCCTCACCGCAGACCTCCGCAGCGCCGAAGCCGACCTGGACCGCGCCCAAGGCGCCCACCGGGCGGTGCCGACCCGCCTGCCACTGGACCAGGTCAACCCCGGCCAGCAGGTCCTGGACACCCAGGCCAAGCTGATCACCCACGCCATCCGCATCGCAGCGTTCAATATCGACACCGCCCTCGCCCGGGCAGTTCGCGTACAGACCAACTACGCCCGCGCCGACGACCTGACCCGACAAGCCCTTACCGCAAGCGGCGACATCGACCCCCACGACGGCTTCCTGACCGTGCGCCTCGACCCCTGCCCACCCGGCGCGCCACCACCGCGATCGCCGAACTGTGCGAACACCTGACCGCCACCCAGACCTGCTACCCCGGCACCAACCTCGTCCTACGCTACGAGGTCAAAACCGCCCCTGACCGACCACGAGTTATCTCTCATGTCCAGAGCCCTGAAGGTGGCGAGACCGTGCCGAGGAACACAGGCGGCAGCCCGCGACTGTCGTCCCTGCAGTTGAGCACCGATCTGCGCGCGCAGCGACCCCAGGGTGATGCCGCACCTTGGTGTCTGGACACCAAGGTGCGGCCGACTACTCGATCTCCCCTCGGAGGCGGTGGTCGGGGAGATTGCGCATCTCCCGACCATGGGGGGGTTGAGACATGACCAAAGAGGGTCTACAGGCAAGCAATCCGAACAACAACCTGACCACCCCGCCTCAACAGGGCCCAATCAAGGAGCCAGTGGAAGAACCGGGCAGACCGGTGGCCTCCTCACGCCCCTGCACCCAAGACCGGAACAGAATCGCCAACTGCCCGCGAAGATTTCATCGGTGGATCAGTTGAGCGATGCCCACCCATCTCCCGCTGGGTAGTGCAGCCGCTCTCCCAGTTCGACGGTCAGGAGGAATGTCTCCCTGGGTTGCCGACAGCGAACACCAGCCTGCGATGGATACGGTCACCGATGCAGAGACTCGGCCCATGGCTCATCCACACGTCCGGCCGGAATGAAGGTCGCGTACCCGTTCCTGGCGACCTCGTCACACCGTTTGAAATACACGTCAGCGCCACCCATGAACACGTTGAACTCGATTGGCTTGCCCGGTATGTTGGCGCCGATGAACCAGGCGTTAGCCTTCGCGCCTTGAGCCATGATGGTGGCAGAGCCGGCGCGGTTGACTTCAGCAGCCCATGCCTCCTCGGCGTCCTTCGTCGACTCGAACCGGTCGATGTGATGTTTCTGCGCGAACGCTATCGCATCGGAAATCCAGGCCACACCGGCTTGAATAGCCACAGGCAGGTTCGCGTACGGCGTCTGCGGACCCAGGATCATGAAGAAGTTCGGGAATCCGTTCACCGACAAGCCGAGGTTGGTCTTCAGTCCGTCCGCCCATTTGTCTCGCAGGAGCACTCCGCCCTCGCCGACTATGTCGACCCGCGTCAGCGTGCCGGTCATGGCATCGAAGCCAGTCGCCCACATGATGACGTCGAGTTCATACAACTGGCCATTGACAACCAAACCCTTCTCCGTGACTTCCTCGATCGGGTGTGATTTGGTGTCCACAAGGTGGACGTTGTCACGGTTGTAGGCCTCGTAGTACCCGTGACCGCCCGGAGGCCGCTTGCCATTGAAGGGATAGTCCTTCGGGCTGAGCAGGTCAGCGGTGGTCGGGTCCTTCACGGTTTCGCGGATCTTTCGGCGAATGAAATCGGAGGCGTGATTGTTTGACTCCTGGTCGACCGCGAGGTCGTTGAACGTCTCGAGCATGAAGTGGAAGCCACCTTCCTTCCAACCCTGCTCGAAGACCCGGTCGCGTTCGACCTGCTCAACCTCCTTGGCTCCATCGGTTGGCTTCACGAATGGCACCGCGAAACCGTGGTCGAAGGCTTTCTCGAAGCTCTCGTCGTAGGTGTCGCGGACTCGTTGCATCCACTCCGGGTCGACTTCCCGGTTGGAACTGGCGACCACGTAGTTCGGGGTGCGTTGGAAGACGAAAAGTTCGCCCGCGGTCTCAGCCACCACCGGTACGAGCTGCACCCCGGACGCGCCGAGGCCGATGATACCGACCCGCTTGCCTGACAGATCAACTTCGCGGTCGCGCGGCCATCGGGAAGTGTGGTAGCTCTCACCACCGAAAGAGTCGATGCCGGGAATGTTGGGCATGGACGGCGCGGACAGGACGCCCATACCGCTGATGACATACTTGGCGGTGAACGTATCACCTGCCTCGGTAGTCACAGTCCAGGTGTTCTCCGCCTCATCGTATTCGGCGCGGCTGATCCGCGTGTTGAACCGGATATCCTTGTACAGATCGAGCCTTTCCGCGACGAATTCCAAGTATGCCAGGACTTCCGGCTGTGCCGGGTAGCGTTCCTTCCAGACCCATTCTTCGCGCACCTTGCGAGAGAATGAGAAGGAATAATAGTAGAACTCGCTATCGGTCCGGGCGCCGGGATAAGTGTTCCAGTACCAGGTGCCGCCGACGCCACCAGCCGCATCCAGCACGATTGAGCGCAGACCGATCTCATTCAGATGGTGCAACATGCCGAGTCCGGAGAAGCCTGCACCGATGACGATAGCGTCGAAGTCGGTGGCCGCCCCACCTTCTGTGCCGCCGGGGTAGATCCCTGTTTCTGTCATGTCTTGTTGACCTTTCTCTTTCGGATTAGTTCGCAGACTCTGTTTGGGTTAGGGACGAGGCCTTGAGGGGCGGCGTGCGCAGTACCACTGCCCGATCCGCTGGACTTCCTGGTCGGCTCTCTCATGCCGTCCGGCGAGGAACGGAAAGACGTGTTGCATCCCCTTACCCACGGAAAAGGTGACGTCCACTCCGCATTTTTCGGCAAGCTTCTTGAACTGGACGCTGTCGTCAAACAACGACTCGGTGTCAGACGCGCAGATGTAGAGCTCGGGGAACCCGGTCAGGTCTGCATAGAGCGGGTTCACCAGCGGATCCTTCGGGTCCGCAGTCCCCCCGAGGTAGCGGTCGATGTTCGCCTGAAGGCCTTCGCGGGTGATGAGGAAGTCCGTGTGGTCGTTCGCCTCGATTGTCGCTCCGCTGTTCTCCATGTTCAGCCAGGGCGACATGGTGATGACCTGGGCGGGGAGCTCACGCTGGACCGCCATCAGGTTCAGAACCAGGCTGACGGCAAGGTTGCCTCCGGCGCTATCGCCGACAGGGGTGACGTTTCGGGCCGGGTAGCCCAGCTCGAGGAGGCCATCGAAGACGGCGAGCCCGTCTTCGACGGCGGCAGGATAGGGATGCTCAGGCGCCAAACGGAAGTCGGCTAGGAAGACCGGCACCTGGCATGCCGTCGACAGGTGGCCTCCGAGCTTTCGGTGGCTGGTTGACGAGCCGAGTGCGAAACCACCCCCGTGCATATGCAGAAGAATCTCGCCGTCGACCGGCTTCTCGGGAGTGGCAAGGACTCCAGGGACGCCTCCGATCGTGGTGTGCCGATAGGTGACGTTCTCAGGTTCCGCGGTCGCCCGTTGCCAATCGTCGAAGATGATCCGCAACAGTTCGACCGACATATCGGGATATTTCGTCATCTCGACCAACCACTGTGCATAAAGCTCACCAAGCTGGTCTGTCGGCGTTGGGGAAGTCATCAGTGCTCCTCAGGAAGCTGATATGGGAAAGTCGGCTGCGTTGCGCCCGCTCATAGGTTCCTTGGCCTGTGCCGTCGTGGCAGTGTCCGAAGCCGGCAGACCCAGAATGACTGCGCCCGTCGTGCTTCGGTAACCGCGTCGCAAATTGACACTCGCCGATCTCATGCTGATCGCTCGCACCTGCCTGAAGTGATGAACACTTCTACCAACTCGCACTCAGAATGCCTTCAACCCGTTGGAAAGGTGGTTTTCCGCTCATGTCATTCCAGAAGAGATACGTGGCGCTGGCCTGCACGATCACCGTTGCTTTAGCCGGCTGTTCGACCGGGTCGCTGAGCACCGCAAGCGCCGGCGATACGTCCAAGTCCGCGAAAGATCAGAAGCTAGGCGTCGTAGGGACGCAGAACCAGATCCAGGACATCAAGAGTTTCTGCGGCACCAAGCCGCTCACCGTTGCCTTTGCGGACGGATTCGGTGGGAACTCCTGGCGCAAGATCACCCGAAAGATCTTCGAACTTGAGGCAGCCAAGTGTCCCAACATCAAGAAAGTGATCTACACCGATGCCCAAGGCGACACGCAGAAAGCCATATCCGACATCAACTCCCTCGTCGCACAAAGAGTTGACGTCATCGTCAGCTTTGTTGACGGCGGCCAGGCGCTGCTGCCGACCATCAAGAAGGCAACAGCGGCTGGGGTGAAGGTCGTGCCCTTCGTCGGTTCGCCCGGCGGTGTACCCGGCAAGGACTACGTCGACTTCGTCTCCGAAGATATCTCGACCTACGGTTCCGCCCTAGCCGAATGGACCATCAAAGCCATGCATGCGAAGGGCAACCTCGTCATGCTCGGCGGCATCGCCGGCAACTCCTACTCCAAGGGGGTCTACGACGGCGCCGTCGCCGCCGCCAAGAAATACCCCGGCATCAAGTTGCTCAACACCGACGGTCCTGTCGCGACGGACTGGGAGCCGGGCAAGACCCAGCAGGTCGTCGCCGGGCTCATCACCAAGTACGGAAGCATCAACGGCATCGTGTCGGACTACGGCGGCGGCTCCGTGGGCGGTGTCCGAGCGTTCATCGCAGCGAACAAGCCCCTGCCGGTGTGGTCGGCGAACGACTCCAACGAGTTCGCGTGTTTGTGGGACCAGTACAAGGGAGCACAGCCGACCTACCAGATCGCCACTGAGTCCTCACGGAACTGGATTGTCGCGGTTGCACTCCACAAGGGCCTGGCCGCTGCCAACGGCATCACCGACAACGAACCGTCGACCTACGACCTTCAAATCATCGAAGACTCCACTAACGCCAGCGAACAGCCCAAGTGCGAAAAGACGCTCCCGCCGGACGCCATCTTGAGTTCGGGTCTCACCATCAACCAGCTCAAGACCCTGTTCGGCTGAGCTGCGTAGCTAGTCGCCCCAACAGCACAGCGGACCGGTCGGCATCAAGTACTCCCCCGGCCGGTCCGCCTCCACCAATAGATCGATCAAACAGTCGGAGACCTCATGAATCGCCTTCAGGGCAAAGTCGCCATCGTCACCGGCAGCGGCCGGGGCATCGGTCGAGCCATCGCCGAAAGATTCGCGCAGGAGGGGGCCACCGTTATCGCCACCGGGCGATCAAGCGACGAACGCTTCGGGGCCGGCATCGCCTACCACCAACTCGACGTTTCCAGCGAGCAGGACTGGGAGCGCGTGGTCACGGCGGTCGTCGCCGAGCACGGCCGCGTCGACGTGCTGGTCAACAACGCGGGAATCATCATCTACGACACGCTTCACGAACTCTCGATGGAGGACTGGAACAAAGTCGTGGCGACAAACCAAACCGGGGTGTGGCTGGGCATGCGCGAAGTCATCCCCGGGATGCTCAGCAACGGTGGAGGATCCATCATCAACCTGTCCTCCATCTGGGGCACCGTCGCTGTCGCCGGCGCGCACGCCTACCACGCAACAAAGGGCGCCGTGCGCAACATGTCGAAAAGCGCAGCCATCACTTATGCCAAGGACAACATCCGAGTCAACTCTCTCCACCCGGGATTCATTCTGACGCCTTTGACCGAGGCGCAAGACCCTGACGTCAACGCATGGGTCGTCGGTCAAACTCCCATGGGCCGCGCCGGCAAGCCTGAAGAAATCGCCAACGGTGCCATCTTCCTGGCCAGCGACGAAGCAAGCTTCGTCACCGGATCGGAGCTGGTCATCGACGGCGGGTATCTGGCCCAGTGAAAGGCAACACTCAATGACTAGTATCGACCTCAACGACATCGTCGCCGAGGCGTCCGCCGACCTCGGATCAGATGCCGAACGTGCCCCAGTCGCGTTGCTCCTCACAAGCATCAACAAGTCCTTCGCCACCGTCCGCGCACTGACCGACCTCAACCTCAGCGTGAGAGCGGGAGAGATTCACGCCCTCGTCGGTGAAAACGGCGCCGGCAAGTCCACCTTGATGGCCATCGCATCCGGAGCACTCTCTCCGGACAGCGGAGAAGTCGAAATCGGCGGCGTCGCTCTAACGAGCGCATCGCCAGAACGCGCGCGCGAACTCGGTATGGGAATCGTCCACCAAAACCCCGCTCTGCTACCCGACCTCACCGTCTCCGAGAACATGGCGGTAGGCGTCGGCTATCGGCGCGTTGGAGGACTGCGCAAAGCGGCCGCGTGGTCTCAGCGGCAGCTTGACCCATGGCATATGGGCATAGATGCCCGAAGCAGAGTCGTCGACCTCAGCGTGGAACAACGATTCATCGTCGAAATCGCAAAGGCCCTCGCATTGAAACCAGCAGTCCTCATTCTCGATGAACCCACGGAGCATCTGAGCCTGGAAGAGGTACAGATGTTGTTCGCACGGGTACGGGAGTTCGCTGCTGACGGGACCGCCGTCGTCTACATCTCTCACCGCATCCCTGAGGTCAAACAGATCGCCGACCGCATCACAGTCCTACGCGACGGGCAAGTACGAGGAACGTTCGCCGCAGTGGACATCAGCGAACAGCAGATCGTCGAACGCGTCATCGGCCGTTCGCTGGACGCGGTGTTCCCCGTCAAGGGAAGTCTGGCCGGATCAGTGCTGAAGCATGATCAGCTCGCCGTCACCGCCCTCACCGGGGAGAACTTCGACGACGTCACCTTCTCGGTCAAGGCTGGCGAGATCGTCGGCCTTGCCGGCGTTGCGGGCAATGGGCAACGATCACTCATCCGGGCCCTGGCCGGCTTGGAACCTGCAACCGGGGAGCTCCGAATCGTGGGCGGAAAGGTCCGGCTCGGCAGCAACGCGGCCGCCGCCAGCGCAGGCGCCGCTTACATTCCCGCCGACCGGCACGATGAAGGCGTATTCATGCCGTTGTCTGTTGGCGATAACACGGCCATGAAGACGCTGCCCGGCGTCTCTACGGCGGGCCTGATCAGCGAACGGCGCATCGACACGCAGGCTCGCGACCAGATCAGCGCTCTAGCCATCAAGACACCCACGGCACGGACTGCAGTCTCCTCGCTGTCGGGGGGGAACCAGCAGAAAGTAGTGCTCGCCCGCACCCTGCTCTCGCGACCGCGACTGCTTCTCGCCGAAGAACCGACGCAGGGAGTCGATGCCGGAGCCCGAGTGGACATCTACCGAATCCTGCGCGCTGTAGCAGACGACGGAGCGGCCGTCCTGCTGCTTTCCTCGGACGGTGTCGAACTCGAGGGCCTGTGCGATCGCGTTCTCATCATGTCGCGCGGAAAGATCGTCTCTGAACTGTCCGGAACGCAAGTTTCCCAGGGCGCCATCGCCCATGCCTCCCTCACCTCGACGACGGTCCGTACCCGGCAGCCAGCCAAGGCCGAGCGGAGGGGCCAGTTGCGCCGCTGGCTATCCGGTGACCAATCCCCCGCGGCGGTCCTGGCCCTCATCTTCATTCTCCTCGGCCTCGTCGTCGGAACTCACAACTCGACCTACTTCTCCGCGTTCAACATCAACAACCTCTTGTTTGCGGCCGCTCCGCTCATCCTTGTCGGCGCTGCCCAGCACATCGTCGTACTCGGCGCAGGAATCGATCTGTCAGTCGGACCACTGATGGGCTTGTTGGTTGTCATCGCCTCCTACTGGATAGTCGACGGTGGGACAGCCGGCATCGGTTACGGGCTGATGCTGGGTGCAGCGCTGCTCGTAGGGCTGCTGAACGGCCTCCTCGTCACCCGATTCTCGGTCAATCCAGTAGTGGCGACCCTGGCGACATATATGGCACTCCAAGGCGTGTACCTCACTTTGCGAAGCACTCCAGGCGGCGTCATCGCAGAAGGCGTCACCAACCAGTTACAGCTGCATGTTGGCGTCCTGCCGGTGGTCACCCTCGCCGCCGTAGTCCTGATCCTTGCGCTGGAATGGGCGCTGCGCCGCACCCGCTGGGGTGTGGAGCTACGGGCGGTCGGGTCTAATCGAGACGCAGCGGAAATGCTCGGCATCCCAGTGCGCAGGATCCAGCTGCTGTCTTACGTTGTCAGCTCGCTGCTGTGCCTGCCTGCAGCCGTGATCGTGATGGCGCAGATCGGAATCGGCGACGGACGCCCGAGCCTGACCTATACGCTGTCGTCGATTACCGCCGTCGTGCTCGCCGGCGCCAGCGTTTTTGGTGGCCGCGGCTCATTCCTCGGCATCCTCGCCGCTGCGTTACTCATACAGCAACTCCTGAGCACCTCGCCGTTCCTCGGACTGTCTCAGGCCTGGTCCTACTGGCTTCCGGGGCTCATCACGATAGGCGCCGCAGTGCTTTACGCCCGGCTCCGGACAAAGAACAGGATCTCATGAGCAACAGCGAACAGGCACGACGAGGCGACATTGCCTGGGACCGGATCATCAACGGCCGATCTGGCGCGATTTGGTCGGCCACAATCGTATTGTTCTGCCTCAGTCCTCTGATCGCACCGGGAAGCTTGGCTCCGGCGCCAATCCTGAGCATGCTGCCGTTCGCAGCAGTTCTGTCGATCGCGGCCGCGGGCCAGACCCTCATCGTGCAACAGCGTGGCCTGGACTTGTCGGTGCCAGGGATGATTGCGCTCGCAGCCGCCCTCGCGACAGGCCTTCCGCAAAATCACGGCTGGGGTGTGTGGTCCGCGGTCGCCGCCGGAGTCATGGCGCCGGGCCTGGTCGGCTTGGTTAACGGGCTGCTTGTAACCCGGCTGCGCGTGATGCCGCTGGTCGCTACCCTCGGTATGAACGCGGTCCTACTGGGGACGGTCTTCTCATTCGCCAACGGTACGCCTGCCGGTGCACCAGACGCCCTGAATCAGTTTGCCCTCGACCGCACCTGGGGTGTACCGAACACCACGCTCATCGCCATGGGAGTGCTGTGCGTCGCCGGAGTTGTCACTCAACGGACTATCACTGGTCGGCGTCTGACTTCTGTCGGTGTCAGCGAGCGGGCAGCGGCAGCCCTGGGCGTCCGCGTGACGCTATACCAAACCCTGGCCTACGGATTCGCCGGACTATGCTACGGCGCTGCAGGGGTGCTACTTGCCGGATACACAAAGACCCCAGAGTTGTTCCTTGGAGACAGTTATCTGCTACCTACAGTCGCCGCGGTTGTACTTGGCGGCACGGCGTTGACGGGCGGTGTGGCCAGCGTCGTATCGACCGGCATAGCGGCTCTGTTTCTCACCCAGCTCGGACAGCTGTTGCGTGCTGTCGGCTGGCCGGACTCGTCGCAGTTGATTGCGCAGTCGGTCGCGTTGGTGGCTGTCGTATTGGCCCGCGAGCTCATCCCGAGCGCCAGGAGCCGGATCCCCAGGCTCAGACACGCCCTCGCGACTGGCAACCGGACCTAGCGACCGTCCCTGACTGAGAGGGCAGGGGCGTGCGTCCTCCAGTCTCTTGCAAGCCTACCCGGGACAACGTGCGCCTTTGGGTCCCGAGCGGAGCGGCCCAGTGAGCCCCGAATGTTCCCGTGAGCCTGTCGAGCCCGATCACCGGTTTGTGGCGACTTATGAGGGCCCAGCCGCAGTCCGCCCACGTGATTATGCCAAGAGCCGGTAGGCCTTCAGCTTGCGGTAAACCGTGGCCTTGGACAGCCCTAGTATCTCGGCTGCGCGGCCCCGGTTACCGTTCGCTTCCGCCAACGCTGCACGAATCGCATCAACTTCGACCCGCTCGATCAAGCTGAGGGCCTTCACAATCTGCATCGACTCCGGCAGCTCCGACGGCAACACCGGCCCAGGCTTGTTCACAGACGTCACCTGAGCGAATACCGTCCGCAGTTCGCGCACGTTGCCAGGCCAACGGTAGGCGCGTAGCACGGCCTCAGTCTCCTTGGACAAGCCCCGGACAGGCTGCGTGACTGAGGTCGCGGCGAATGCTCGGCAAAGCACGGGGATGTCAGCGGCTCGCTCTCGCAATGGCGGTAACCAAACGCATGACGCGCCGTACTTCAAACCGAACGCCTCGGCGTCTTCGCGGGAGCCGGTCGTCAGAGTTAGCACAATGCTGCTGTCCATTGGTGCGGATTCCAGCACGCTGCGCAACCCTGCCAGCGCCGGTGGGTCAAGGGTTTCCACGGCCCGGATCACGATGGGCTCTCCGGATGTCAGACGGTTTGAAAGTTGTTGAAGCCACTTGCGCCTGCCCGCAACATGTCGCTCGGCGGCATCAACGAGGGTTCGGCTGGGGATCCGCAAGTCCGGCCGGAACGGGGAACCTAGCGCCAGCGATGTCTTGCCCACGCCGGGTTCACCGGCGATGATCAGCGGCGCTGGGCCACTGCGCCGTGAAGAGACATCCCTGACGAGCGCGAGCCACGGCGAAGACAGGCCCGCGAGCTCCGGGCGCGGGGCGCGGTTGACACTACGCACCTGAACTGGGGGGTGTTCGACGTCCTGCTCAAGGACCACAACGACGGTGTTACCCGGATCCAATGTTGTCACCAGGAGGCTCACCATTCCCGTGGTCAGCTCCAGGGCATATTTACCGCTGGGAACGCCGTCTTCACACACCAGCCGGATCTGGTTCAGGTCGCGGGTGGACAGGCGACCGGCCTGCTTGTTCTGGACGAGCAGGCCCTGCGGCCCAAACGCCACGACCGGATCAGGCAGCGTTCGCGACATCGTCAGGAACGTGTTGAATGTGCGGCGCACAGAGGGCTGTTCCACGTCGAGAACATGCTGCTCCAACTGCGTGGTGACGGTCCGCAGCAGCGGGCGGAGGAACTGCGATCCAGGAGCTACTTCACACGACAAGGTGACCACGGCCAGCAGCTTGCCGCTCATGGGATGTCGGACGGGCGCACCAGTGCAGATGGCATTGCTGTAGAAATCCGCGAAATGCTCCGCTCCGCGGATTTGGACACTGTGCCCGGTCGCCGCCACGGTGCCGACACCGTTCGTTCCTACCGTGCTCTCTGCCAGCACGGCTCCACGCATGGTCCCGATCCGATCCAGATGCGCCGTCACTGACCTGTCGCTGCACCATCGCTGCAAGATTTGGCCACGCGAGTCGGCCAGCAACAGGCCCAAGCCGGTGCCGTCCAGGCTGTCGGAGAACCGAGTCAGAGGGGCCTGAAACATGTCAAGCAAGTGGGCGTCGAGCAGCTCTTCAGCCACCTGGGGCACGTCGGTGATGTTGGCTGGAAGCCCGAGCAGTTCCTGGGAGCGCTGCCACGACTTCGTCAGCGCGATGTTGTGCGCCCGCTCCTCACCAGCAGTGGTAAGGAAGTCGTCCTTCACTTTCTGGACGCGGTCAGGTTCGAAATCGATCGACACGCTGAGACTCCCTCGATGATTCCCGCTGGCCGGACGATTGGGCGATACCGGTTCCCCGGCACACCTACCGGATTTGTGGGCAGATGAGAAGCGTCATACGATCATACGACAGTGCTTGACCGACAGTGACCAATCATCGCCCGGGCACGTGCCTTCCGTTCTCACATCGTGATTTCCACCGAGGGTCCGGACGATCGTGACACGCGCGGACCGCATGGACACGGGGGACTGTGTGTGCCGATGCGAGCCGTACGTCGGACTAAAGTGAACACCACGCAGATGGCCGGAACACTGAGAGAAGGCAGGAACACCGCGATGAAGGTCCAGCAGCATGCCGCGCCATTGCGCCATGAAGTCGTCCGGCTACTGCGCCAGGAGATACTCGAAGGTGCACTGCGACCAGGAGAGAGACTCCTTGAGAACGCCCTGTGCGAGCGATACGGAGTGTCTCGGACCGTCATACGAGAAGGTCTACGACAATTGGAGTCGGAAAGCCTCATCACGATGCTTCCGAACCGCGGGCCAATCGTCACGGTTCTCACATCACACGATATCGAATCCTTGTATGAGGTGCGCGGAACCCTGGAGGGTCTCGCCGGGGAACTGTTCGCCAGGCGAGCCACCGAGATCCAGGCGCGCGAGCTCATTACGCACGTAGATCGGATGAACACTACCTATCTCAACGGAACGCTCGAGTCTCGAGGCGAGTCCAAAAGCGAGTTCTATCGATTGCTACTGCTCGGCGCTTCGAACCCGGTCCTGGAATGCGAGCTCAGAGGTATCCACTCTCGAATTGGGATTTTTCGGCATTATGCTTTCGTTGACGACAAACGCGTGGCCATCTCGATGCAGGAACTGCACAGCATTGTTAATGCAGCGGCTGTCCAACGCGACCCAGTTAAGGCGAAAACGGCATGCGAAGAACATATTCGGCTCGCCGGGCGGCTGGCTATTGTCGAGTACAACTCTCGAATGCCATCAGAACTCGCTGCAATCTAAACTCCGGGCATCCAACGTCACCGGATTACACGTGGTGCCACAAGCGTTCTGATCTTCACAGTTCGCGCTCTTTCACCCCCCGCGGCCGTCACGCGGCGAGGTGAGCCTCGTCATCCAGGACCGTCGCAAATTGACACTCCCGCGTCGCATCAGGCGACCTTCATGTTGCCCTGACCTCGCTAGGCTCGTAATACGAGAATACGAGATGGCGGTCCTTCTCGGCCCGTCACGCCGCCACAAGGAGATCCTGCCCGTGACCGTGCTCACAGACACCCTGCCGGAAGCCGCGGTACGCGGTCACCATGTCCCCACCGGTCTGTACATCCGCGGCCAATGGTCCAACCGAGACGATACGTTCACGGTCATCAACCCCAGTACCGGTGAGGTCATCGCGCGCATGGCCAACGGCAACGTCGCCGATTCTCTGTGCGCGCTGGACGCCGCCGTCGCCGCGCAGGAAAGCTGGCGGACTGTTGCTCCCCGCGCACGTGCGGACCTCTTCCACCGGGCACACACCCTGCTCACGTCCCGAGCGGATGCGTTCGCCGATGTGATGGTCGTAGAGAGCGGCAAGCCACGCGCGGAGGCGCTCGGTGAATTCGTGCTCGCGGCCGGCTTCTTCCTCTGGTACGCAGAACAGATCGCCCACCTTCATGGCACCTTCGGAGCAGGCTCTCCGGGCGGCTACCGGATCGTGACAACCCACCAGCCGGTCGGCCCCTGCTTGCTCATCACACCGTGGAACTTCCCACTCTTGATGTCAGCACGCAAGGCTGGAGCCGCGCTTGCCGCAGGCTGCACGGTGGTCGTGAAGTCGGCCAAGGAGACTCCGCTGACTGCGGCGTTGTTCATCCAAACTCTGCACGAGGCCGGCTTCCCGCCAGGGGTTGTGAACCTGATCCACACGACCGACTCGGCAGGGGTCTCGGCAGCCATCTTGGCCGATCCCCGGATCCGCAAGATCAGCTTCACCGGCTCAACCGGTGTCGGCAGTAGCCTGCTGCAGAAGGCGGCCCAACACATCACAAATGCGTCCATGGAGCTCGGCGGGGACGGGCCGTTCATCGTCCTCGCCGACGCCGACGTCGACCTCGCCGTCCGCGAAGCCGTTGCGTGTAAGTTCCGCAACGCCGGTCAGGCCTGCGTCGCCGCCAACCGGATCATCCTGCACGAGGCCATTGCAGAGGAGTTCACGACGAAGTTTGTTGAGCAGACTCGACAGTTGCGCGTCGGCGACGGATTTTCCGGCGCCGACGTCGGCCCCATCATCAGCGACCGGCAGCGACAACGGGTCAGCCGCCTCGTCACCTCATTCGCTGACTCCGGTGCCGAAGTACTGATCGGAGGCCGCACGATCGACGGGCCGGGGTTCTTCTACGAGCCCACAGTCCTGCGCTTCCACAGCAACGACAACGCCCTTTGCAGGGAGGAGCTGTTCGCACCCGTCGCAGCCCTATACAGAGTCGCTTCCGCCGGCGAAGCCCTGTCCTTCGCCAATGACACCCACTATGGACTAGCCGCCTACCTGTTCACGAAAGACCTGTCCCGCGCATTCACGATCGCCGAACGGCTCGAATTCGGCATGGTTGCCGTCAACCGGGGCATCATGGCCGATCCCGCCGCCGCGTTCGGCGGTGTGAAATCCTCCGGCCTCGGCCGGGAGGGTGGCCACGACGGCATCTACGAATTCCTCGAACCCAGGTACCTCGCCATCACTGTTGACGAGCAGGCAATAGACCTGTGAGCACCAACGACCTCCGCTTGGGCCTGCTCCGACAGCCAAGAGCGGTCTATTTCGGTCCGGGGCAACGCGCCCAGCTGCCAAACATCGTCGCCACGCTCGGGCGGAATGCATTGATCTGCACCGACGAACGAATGGCCACGACCACAGAGTTCGCTCACATTGTGTCGGCACTAGAAGACCGCGGGATCACGACCACCGTGTTCTCCCGCGTCGAACCGGATGTGCCGCGCGAAAACATCATGGCCCTGGTAAGCGATCTCACTGGCGACGCCTTTGACGCCATCATCGGACTTGGCGGCGGAAGCTGCATGGACTTCGCCAAGGTCGCCTCCATCATGCTCGTCCGCGGCGGTGACGTGCGCGACCTCTACGGGGAGAACCTCATCGAGACCGTTGGCATCCCAGTCATCACGGTCCCGACAACGGGAGGCACTGGCGCGGAGGTAACGTGCATCGCTGTCGTCTTCGACGCGCAAAAGAGCATGAAGGTCGGTGTCGCGAGCCCATATCTTGAGGCCTATGCCGCCGTCGTCGACCCGGAGCTGACCCTCAGCTGCCCACCCGGGCTGACGGCAGCCACAGGTGCCGACGCCCTGACCCACCTCGTCGAGGCCTTCACCGCGCGTGCCAAGAACCCCAGCCCTGAGGACATCAACCAGCACCTTTATGTCGGCAAGAATGTGCTCGCCGACATCTATGCACGCGCCGGGCTGAGCCTCCTCAACGCCTCCCTGGAGCGGGTCGTTGTTGAGCCGTCTAACCTAGCGGCCCGCTCGGACACGATGTTGGGTGCGCTGAATGCCGGTATGGCTATCAACACCGCGGGTACGGCCGCCGCGCACGCCATTCAATCCCCGATTGGCGCGCTAACACACACCGCCCACGGCATCGGCGTCGGTACGCTGCTTCCCTACGTCATGCGTTACAACCTGGCCCAGCGGGTAGACGAGTTCGCGGAGATAGGTCGCATCTTCGGGGTCGCAGACCAGCTTGCCGACCCCCTCAAACAGGCCCAGACTGCGATAGAACGCATCGAGTATCTGTTGAGCGCTCTGGGCGTTCCGCAGAATCTGCGCGAACTCGGTCTGTTACCCGAACAGTTCAACTTCGTCGCGGACCAGGCGATGCTCGCCACCCGCCTTACCGCGAACAACCCCCGTCAGCTATCCAAGGACAGCATCGTCGGCATTCTTCGCAAGGGCTACGACGACGACCGCTCCTGGTGGCAGCTGTGACTGCAGGCATGGACGACGATCTTCGGGCTGTAGCGGTCGTCGGCGCCGGGTCGATCGGCGCCTCGTTCGCGGTCCTGTTCGGCTCGTCAGGAATGACTGTTCGGGTCTGGGACGTCGACGAAACCGTATTCCCCCGTTGCGGCGCCGACGTCGACCTGCGTCTGTCCATGCTCGCAGAGCACGACCTGCTGAATGAACCGATACGCGACATTCGGGCTCGCATCAGCTTCCACAGCTCACTCACCAATGCTGTCCGCGGCGCGAACCTGGTGCAGGAGTGCGCGCCAGAATCACTTCAACTGAAGAAGGAACTCTTTGCCGAGCTAGTCACAGTTACGGAGGAACACACAGTCCTCGCAAGCTCGAGCTCGGCGATCGTCCCCTCGGCCTACAGCGCGGGTCTGAAGGCCGGCCACCGCATTCTCGGCGCCCACCCGGGCAACCCGCCTCACCTGCTGCGCGTCATCGAACTCGTCCCCTCCCCCGCCACCTCCACCGACACGCTCGCGCGTGCAGAGACGCTTTACCGAGCCGCCGGTCTGAAGCCTGTGGTGGTACGCAGAGAAATCGAAGGCTTCTTGTTCAACCGGCTGCAGGGTGCCTTGCTGCGTGAGGCGTACTGCCTGCTACGTGACGGCATCGCCTCCGTCGAGGACATCGACGAGGTCGTGCGTAGTGGGCTCGGCAAACGATGGAGCGTCGTCGGCCCGTTCGAAACCGTCGACCTGAACACTCGCGGCGGTATCGCCGCACACGCCGAACGCATGGGACCGGCCTATGAACGCATGGGTGCCGAGCGCGGCCAACGCGACCCGTGGACCCGCGAGCTCATTGCTCAAGCGACAGACCAGCGTCGGGCCCTTCTCCCATTGGAACAGTGGGCTGAGCGAGTTGCGTGGCGCGACGAGCAGCTCATGCACCAACTCGCATCCAGCAACGACTCCCCCCGCGGAACTGAACGAGCAAGAAAGGGCGCACCGACTGGACATCAGTCTCACCAGCGTCTACCGCACCTGCCATGAGGCCATCCCGCACATGCTCGCGTCCGGTGACGGGTCCACGGTCAATATCGCCTCGACCTCGGGAACCTGCTGGACCGGGTCCCCACAAGTTGCGTGCGCCGCTGCCAAGACGGGCGTCATCTCCTCTTCCCCCGCGCCCCGCAGTTGGACCCCGCCCGGATCGACGGGGTCGTGTTCGGCAACGCCAACGGCGCCGGCGAAGAGAACCGCAACGTGGCCCGCATGGCCACGCTCCTTGCCGGCCTGCCGGTCACC